>QWCP01000032.1_pt1 | contig 218318 bp, 200 predicted proteins | sample 1972561 | NCBI WGS metagenome assembly QWCP01 (sample SAMN09866705, study PRJNA288562) | Human vaginal metagenome isolate pre4_vaginal, whole genome shotgun... | isolation source: vagina | host: Homo sapiens | place: USA: California
CAACCAAAACTTTGATAACCAGGAGTGAATCCTTTGGTTTGTTTGGCATCGTTAGGCCACTTATACATCATCTCATTAAATCTTGCCTTGTAATGGTAAAGATTGCCAGGTCCACCCTTCATTACCGCTTCACCTTGCGCTTCGTCGTATTGCCAAATTTCAGGGTAGAAGGTATTTTCAGCAGGTTGTGCATTGGACTTAGTGAAGTAGAGGTCGTAGACTTGTCTGTCATAGTAGATATTGTAGACAGTCTTGCCTGTTGAATCAACAGACTTAACTAGGTTTACATTTGCAGGATCCTTGTTTTGCTCATGAGTTAGAGCTTGGTTGTAAACATAGAACTTGTTTAGATAAAGATCTTTGCCGCGATTAAATCTTGCGCCGGCCCATATCTTGTTTAGACGGGCTTGGTCTAGGTCCGTAAAGACGATGTCTTTTACAGGTTCATTATCCAAGTCCGGCCTCGAACCGGTATCTTGGTTTGTATAGACACGAGTGCCTATATAGTCGTACTTATCTAGTAGTGATGCATCGTCTGCATGGTCTGACTTTTCTGCCCAGAATTGGATTGCGTAGTCTGCCTTTTCATTGTCCTTCCACACTGCTGTGAAAGTAACTTTGCTTGCTGGCATAATCAAATTGGCATCAAGATTTTTGCTAGCTTCATTAGTTCCAACTTTAGTTCCAACTTTAATTATTTCATTTGCTTTATATGTTTTTCCATCCTTTGTATTTAAATCAACAGATGGTTTCCAACCTTGGAACTCTCCGCCGACTTTTGTAGGAATAGATTCATCGGCAATTTTAGGAATCACTTGTCCAGTGTAAAGGGTACGAGCTGGAAGGGCTGTGCCACCTGCAGTGTCAAAAGTCACATCGTAGTGGGCACGGTTGTAGCGGTATTCCAAGATGAAGTTCTCAGCATTTTCTGGAACTTGCATTGTTATAGAGTCAGCTTCCGGAACAAAGCCTTTTACTCTCGGATCATTTTTGTCCAATGGACTTACTTCCATAGTAGAACCAGTATTACCGTTTTGAGTGGTAAAAAGTGCAGTTTCATCTCCAAGGCTTCCGTCTGGATTTGTATATTTAGTAAAGTCTTCTAGATCTTGGAAGACGTGTTTGATTTTAATACTATTGCTTCTAGCTTTGTATTTAAACTCTTGATTGGCACTGTACCTATCGCCATTATTGGCGTCTTTAGATTCAGTTCCTTTTTTTGCCTTATTCACAATTGTATCGTAATTAATTGTAAAATTATCTTGTGGTTCGTCATAACCAGCAAGTGCAGGTAATTTTATAGTCTTATCGACCTTTTTTTGGTCATCTGCCGTAGCTGCTGCCCCTACACTAGCAATATAAGGTTGGTAGTTAACCTCATACTTCTCACCTCTTTGGACCTTGTAGTCTGTCCTTAGGGTGTAGATAGCTGGCTGGTCGGGATTTTTTATTAAACCCGCAGCCTTGTCTGTTTTTTCCGGGTTAACCGGCTTCTCGTTAATAATTTTTGACTTGTCCTTTGTTAGATTGTCATAATTATATTTATAATTATTTTGAACCTCAGCAAAGGCTTGTAGTGGGACTGACACTAGCATTAATATTGCTAAGAAAAATGTCGTTGTCCTCTTTAAATAATTTTTCATTTTTTTCTCCTTCCTATATTTTCTCAATGAAAAATTTTTTGTTTCTAATTTATTATAAAAACGTTTTATACCTGTATTATACAACAGAACTATACTTTTTGATATATATATAAGAATAAATTTAATTATATTTGCCAAAAGTATTGTTTTGTTATAAAAATAATCTTAATAAGCATAAAAAAAGAAGAAGCTTAAGCTTCTTCAAAATATTTTTTAAACGCCTAATAAAATTGTTGCCACTTCGAAGTAGACGAATAGTACCAAGGTATCTACTATTGTTGTGATAAGTGGTCCCGCCATTATTGTTGGGTCTACGTGAGTTTTTTCTGCGATAAGAGGAAGGATTCCTCCAATAATTTTTGATAGGACTATTGTAGTAAGAAGGGTAACTGAAACTGTTAGTGTCACGCCTAGGCTAACGCTGTCGAGGATAGACATCCTAACAATATTTACTATTACAAGTATAAGACCAACTATTATTCCAATTCGAAGTTCCTTAAACATTACTTTGGCAAATTCTTTGAATTCAATTTCGCCAGTATAAATTCCACGAATAACAGTTGTTGATGACTGTGTTCCTGCGTTTCCGCCTGAGTCCATTAGCATAGGGATGTAGGCTGCAAGGGCAACTGATGATGCCAAGAGGGTCTCATATCTTTTTATAATAAAGCTTGTGAAGGTTGCTGTTACAAGACAAATAATTAGCCACATTGTCCTGTCCTTTGCAAGTCTAAATACAGACTTGTCCCAATAGTGTTCTGGTGATGACTCGCTAATACCGTGAATGTTACCCAAGTCTTCTTCGTACTCTTCGTGCATAACATCGATTGCCCATTCTGCTGGGACAATACCCACAAGTCTGCCTTCAGAATCTGTTACAGGGATTTCTGATAGGTCGTACTTGAATGCCAACTTAGCAACAACTTCTTGGTCGTCTGTTGCATAAACGCTGGCGTTAATTGGATGCATAAATTCTTCGATGTTCTTGTTCTTGTTACGAAGAAGGTCGGCTAGGTTTACATAGCCAATTAGGACTAGGGATTGGTTGGTAACCCAAACTTGTTCTAGTCTATCTGCATCTAGATCTGAGTGAATGATTTTTTCTAAGGCTTGTGTTGGTGTAGCTGTTGACTTAACAAAGATGAAACCAACGGACATGATGGAACCAACGGAATCCTTAGGGAAGCCTAGTAGTTCGTTGATAATTGGTCTTCTGTCCTCTTCGATATATTGGTTCATAAACTTTCTAACCATATTGGCAGGAAGTTCTTGCAAGGTATCTACAACCTCGTCTTCTTCAAGCTCTTTCATAAGACTCATAATCCTATCTTCGGATAGTGAGCCTATCATTTCTATTTTCTTTTCCCTTGGCAAAAGTGAAAAGGCATCCGCCAAGAGGTCTTTTTTTAGAAGTTTTATCCAAATGGCTGTGTCTTCTTTGGATAGGTCTTCTAGTCTTTCTGCAATGTCAACAGGGTCCATCCTGTTGATCTTGTCTTGCAAGATTTTTAATCTTTCTCTATCTAAGTTGTTCATGTAACCTCCTAATTTCTGCAAATATCATAAATTTTTGCATAAAAATCCGCTGCCTAGCGGTAAAGATACATGCACTTAAGACTTTAAGTATAGATCACAAGACTTTCTTTATCGCATAGGCACATACATATTTTCCAGGGTCGACTGGTATCCATGTAAACACCTCCATATAAAATGATTTTAACATATATTGACTTATTAAACTATTTTTTATTTTCCCAAAGAAAAATCCACCTCCTGGGGTGGACTTAGTTTTTATTTTTTATTTTTTATTATGTAATAGAAGACTATTAGGGGAGAGAAAATGTAGACTAGGGGAAGGGCTACTTTGGAAAAGAGATTGTAATCAAAGTCATCTAGTTTGTCGCCTATATCTTTGTAGGCTTGGGGAAAGGCTATTAGGGCTACAATCATGTAGATTGTAAGGACAAGATAAGGCATCTCTTTTGGGTCCTTTCCCAGATAACTTTCTACGAAGAGGAAGTAGTAGACTGAGAAAAAGAATATTCCCAGACCACAAAGACAGGCATAGATGAAGATGTCCCAGAGTCCCTCTCCGAGAATTTTTCCCTTGCTTTTTTTCTCTTCTATTGCTTCATCCTTTTCTTCTTCATCTACTTTACTTTCGCCAATAAAGTATGCCATATCAACTCTAAATACTTCAGAGAGTTCCCTCAAGTTAGTCATTGTTGGTGTGGCCTTATCATTTTCCCATTTTGAAATTGCCTGCCTTGTTACAAAAAGTTTGTCGGCAAGATCTTCTTGGGAAAGATTTAATTCTCGTCTCTTTGCTTTTATTTTTTCTCCGTACATAATTTTCACTCACTTTTATTCTCTTAAAATTTCATTTTATGTAAGAAATGATAACAAAAATATACTTGTCTAACAAGCAAATGGGCAGCAACTTTTGGTTGCGGAGGCTTTTTCCCTAGTTTTTATAAAAAATTTATTTTGAAGAACCTTTTTCTTAAAATTTTTAATCTTTTTCTTGTTAAAGTGATAATATGTGATTGAAGATAGGAGGGTTGTTATGAGCATTTCTTATAAGGTTATAGCAGGTCTAGTAAGGGCACTTAGAATTAAAAAAATTTTTCTCTTGCCAAAGGATAAGATTTTAAATTATGCTAGAAGGCAAAATCAAAAGCCAAGCTTCAAGCTAAAAGATGAAGCTGATATTTATTATGAGGATAGGACTTTTTTGTCCCAAAGATTAATTGTAATACATTCAAAAAATAAAAATCCCGGGGCAATTTTATACCTTTTTGGCGGTGGCTACATAACAAATCCAGACAAGAGAGACTTAAGCCTTGCTAAGAAAATTTGTCGCGAGACTGGAAAAGACGTCTGGTTTTATTTTTATCCCCTTTGCATCGACAAGACCATAGTGGAAACTTATGCTGCCACTACAGGAGTCTATGAAGAAATGACAAAAGCCTATGGGGAAGAGCCCCTTTCTATTTTGGGCTTTTCATCTGGAGCATCACTTGCCCTTGGTCTCGGCCTTTATATAAATGCAAATAAGTTGAGTTTGAAGATGCCAAGAGAAATCATAGCATCATCTGCTGGTGGCTGTCTATCTCAAGACCTCGACATGGATAGGCTCAAGGAATTAAACAAGAAGGACATAATAGTTGACTACAAGTATTTTGACACTGCGCGAGAAATTATGACTAAGGGAGAAGATATCCCTGACTACATGCTTTATCCCTACAGGGGAGACTTTAGTAACTTTCCTATGACCTATCTCTACTATGGGTCTTACGAAGTGATCTATGCCTTTGCACCACTTTTTGAAGAAGCCCTAAAAAAATATAAGGTGGATTACAAGATAATAGTGGGAGAAGGACTTTGCCACTGCTATCCACTCTTGTCAATCTTCCCAGAAGGCAAGAAGGCCCAAGAGGAAATTATAAATATTTTAAAATAAAAGATGCCAGAGACTTAACCCTCTCTGGCATTTTCTATTTTCTTTAGCCGCAATAAAAGCTTAACAAAAAAGGACCTAAGCTTGGCTTAGGTCACTAATAAATTATTTTATTTTACAATTATTCTTATATTATTTATTTCCAGTAGTCTAATTTTGAAGTGTCTATGCCAATTGTTTCTGCTTTGAATACTGGGTTCTTGCCTTCTTCTCTTTGTTTCTTGTAGTCGTCAAGTGCCTTAAGTGCTGTTCCACCAAGGATAATGATTGTTGGGATGTTGATTAAGCACATAACTCCCATTAAGAAGTCTGCGATGTCCCATGCAAGTGACATTTCCATACCTGCTCCTACAAAGATTAGGATTGTTGCTATAATTCTGTAGCAAAGCATAAATGTCTTTGAAGGTGTCTTCTTGTTAAGGTATGTTAAGCAAGAGTCTACATAGTATAGGTTACCAAGTAGTGTTGTAAAGGCAAATAGTGCAAGGGAAACTGTGATAAATAGGTTTCCATATCTTCCAAATACTGTTGCTAGTGATGCTTGAACAAATGGTGCTCCTGCTAATTCTTCTGTTGGAGCAATGCCTGATGCTAGTGACATAAAAGCTGTTGCTGAACAGATAACAAGTGTATCTAGGAATACAGAGATCATTTGTACTAGACCTTGTTTAACAGGGTGAGATACTGATGCTGATGCTGCTGCGTTTGGAGCAGAACCCATACCAGCTTCGTTAGAGTAAAGTCCTCTCTTAATACCTTGTACTAATGCTGAGCCTGCAACTCCACCAAAGATTGCCTTGAAGTTAAATGCGTCTTCAAAGATCATGCCAAACATTGCTGGAATATTTTTTGCATTGATAACGATCATTATTAGGGCCATAATTACGAAAATAACGCCCATTACTGGTACTAATAAAGATGTGTATTTTATAATTCTCTTTCCACCACCAAGGATACAATATCCTGCTAATACTGCAAGAACTGCACCTATCATCCAAGAAGTTTTTCCTGGAACGTAGAAGTCATATACTCTAAAAGAGTCTTGTAGGTTAAAGGATGCAAGCATGTTAAATCCTACTGCGTATGTTGCAATAAGTGCTACTGCAAATAGGACGCCAATACCTCTTGAGCCAAGTGCGTTTTCAATGTAGTAAGATGGTCCACCGTAGGATACTCCATCGGAACCACGTTTTTTATAAATTTGTGCTAGTGTTGATTCTATAAAGGCTGATGCACCACCGATTAGGGCGATAATCCACATCCAAAATACTGCACCAGGTCCACCAAGGCAGATTGCGTTGGCAACACCAACGATATTACCTGTACCAACTCTTGATGCTGTTGATACCATTAGTGCTTGGAAGGAAGATACGTCATCTTTTCCTTCTGGTTTTTCTGATATAACTTTAAAGGCTTCGCCTAGAAGTCCAAATTGTATAAACTTTGTTCTAATTGTGAAATAAAATCCACAAGCAAGTAACACTATGATTAATATTGGATAATATAAATAACCGTTAACGGCAGATAATAATTCTCTCATATTTTACCTCTCTAATAAATTGATAAGTCTAATTCTTGTGATAAGTATTCTAACATCCTAACTCCAGAGTAGGAGTTGCCGTGAGTGTCAAGTCTTGGAGCATATACTGCAAGGCCAGTCTTGTTGTTGGATGCAGTTACAATTCCGCCACCAACTCCTGACTTGGCAGGAAGCCCAACTCTTATGGCAAAGTCGCCTGAGTAGTCATAGGTTCCACAAGTTGCCATCAAGGATCTTAGAACTCTAGCTTCGTTTGGACTTATTACTTTTTTACCTTCTATGTCTAGTCCATCATTAGAAATAACATAGGACATATGTGCTAGGTTTTCTGTGTTAACAAGGATTGAACAAGCCTTAAAATATGTATCTAATACTTCTTCTACCTTTGTGTCACTTGGCAGGATTCCCTTAGCTAACATCAAGTAGATTAGGGTCCTGTTTGTAAAGGAAGATTCCTTTTCTGACTGGGCAATTTCTCTGCTGTAATCTACATCTTCGCCTAAAAATTGGCTGGCTTTTTCTAGTATTACATCAAAGGTTTTTTCTCTATAAACGTTATATAAAATAGCTACTATAATAATTGCACCAGCATTGATGAAAGGATTGACTGGTATTTTCTTTTCTGAAAGTTCCAACTCAATTACAGAGTTAAAAGGTTTAGCCGATGGTCTAACTCCAACGTATTTCTTTAGTTCTGAAACCTTGTAGTTTTCCATGGCAAGAGCATATAGAATTACCTTTACAATTGACTGAATTGAAAATCTAACCTTAGAATCCCCAACACTATAAATATTTCCATCTTCTATTGTAGAAATTGCAAGCTTATTTGCTTCTACCTTTGCAAGTTCAGGAATATAGTCTGCAACAGCTCCTTCGTGTATATATTTTCTACCTAAATTAAGAGCCTTCCCCAAAACTTCTTCTGAGTAAATCATCAATATCACCTCCTCTTTTTGTTTTTGGAATTGTTTTCCCGTGTATTTAGACTATCACAATAAAGTGTCTTTTTCAATTACTAATTTAACATTGTAGTGTGTCTTCCATTTAAACTAACTTATAGGAAATCATTTTTTTATTTATTTTCAAATTTTTTATTTGTCTTTACTTTAGCCCTTATTTAATTTTTTAATTATATTTTTCTTTTTGCAAAATAAAAGAACCTAATATGCAATTAGGTCCAAAAATTTTTTTATTTAACAAATATCTTGTAGTCAGCATAGCCTTCCTCATCCATGTCTTCATAGGGGATGAAGTCAAGGGCTGCGCCGTTGATGCAGTACCTAAGTCCACCCATGTCAGCTGGCCCATCGGGAAAGACGTGGCCAAGGTGGGAGTCTGATGACTTAGACCTTACCTCTGTCCTAACCATTCCATAGGATGTGTCAACTTCTTCATCAAGATAGGTTGAGATGATTGGTCTTGAGAAGGATGGCCAGCCGCAACCTGCATCAAACTTATCTGATGATACAAAGAGGGGCTTTCTCGAAAGCTTGTCTACATAGATTCCCTTCCTATATTCATGGTTTAAGTCACTTGTGAAGGGCCTTTCTGTTCCAGACTTTGCCATGACTTCATAGGATATGTCATCAAGTGCTTGTCTCTTGTTCTTATTTAAAAATTCTCTTTCATCATCAATTATTGGGTCATCAGCTAAGCTCAAGTTGACGTGGCAATAGCCCATGGGGTTCTTGTCGAGATAGTCTTGGTGGTAGTCCTCTGCCTTAACAAAATTTTTGATAGGAGAGATTTCAACTGCGAGCTTACCAAGCCTTTCTTCTTCATAGGCCATGAAGTCCTTAACAATTTCTTCTGACCTTGTGTCTCCTTCTTCCCAATAAATTCCTGTCCTGTATTGTCTTCCTACGTCGTTACCTTGTCTGTTAATAGACTTAGGATCAATAATTCTGAAGTAGTGGAGGAGGATCTCTGTAAGGGAGATGCGAGAGAAGTCGTAATAAATCTTTACTGTCTCTGCATGGTCTGTCCTTGCCACAGATTCATAATTTGTTTCGTCGCTAATTCCATTGGCGTAACCAACCATGGTCTTCTTTATTCCCTTTATTCTTTTGAAGTAGCCTTCAGTTCCCCAAAAGCATCCCCCTGCAAGATAAATAATTTTTATGTTTTTCATTTTATCACCTAAGCTACCTTTACCCAAAAAACTGATAAATAAACATAAGGTCTTCTTGGACTCTTTTAGGGGAGAGCTTTGTCATTAATAATTTTTCTAAGCTTGGACTCATGCTTATATTTCTTAATTTTTGTCAGTTGATTAAATATTTAGATCAAAATAATTTTATAAACAATAATCTTTAGTGTTTATTAAATAAAATTGGATAATTTCTTTAAAACAAAATTTTTCTACTTGTTATACTAGTTTTATCAAAATGATAATACGTATCATTTACAAGTTATTAATGTTTTGTAAATCCTTCATATAAAAGAAATTTTTCCCGACAATTTCTTTAATTTCTTCGCAAAATATTAGATAACTTATATTAAGGAGGAATTATGAATAAAAAATTTAGACTGTCACTAGGCCTATTGGCCCTATCTGCAACACTTCTTGTTGCTTGCAATAAGGAAGAAACTAAGAATGAGCCTAAAGAGAACAACACTAAGGTTGAACAAAATGTAGAGGCTAAGGCTGAAGATAAGGCTACTGATGAAGTTGCTCTTTCTGACTGGGACGGAGAATGGAATAACATTGCCAACTATCTTGATGATCCTGGGCTAAAGGGAGCTTACGAGGAAGTTGCTAAGAGAGACAACATCACAGAAGATCAAGCTAAAAAGAATTTTGCTGACCACGTTGCAGTTGATTTTGGAGCCATAAAGGTTGATGGAGATAGCATAACTTTCTTAACTGGACCTGAAGGAGACGAAATTGACAAAGCTGACTACAAACTTGTAGACAAACACCCAATGGAACACGGTGGAAAAACTCTTTATTGGTACGAGTTTACTTCTAATGGAAAATATCCAACAATTTTATTAATGCCAGTTCACGGCGAAGACCACATGCCACACTTCCACTTAAGAGTTGGAGGAAGTGCTGAAGAAATGTTAGCTAAAGATGACTGGTACCCAACATTTGTTAGTCCAACAGTAACTATCGATCAAGTTTACGAAGAAGTTGCTGAATAATATTTCTATTTTTTTCTATCCTCGATGTTTCATCTCTTGATGTTCATCGGGGATAAATTTTTTTAAGAGAAAGGAGACTTTATGTCAAAAATAATAAAAATTATGACTGTATTTCTCTTGGCTTTTTCTCTAGTTGCCTGTAAGGCAGAAAAGGATGACAAGGCAAAACCTGTCGTCTACACTTCCTTTTATCCAGTCTACAGCTTAACTAAAAGCGTAGTTGGTGACACTGTGGACCTAAGGATCCTCATGCCAAAAAACCAGGATCCCCACCTCTGGGAGCCAACTCCAAGAAGGATAAAGGACCTGTCAAAGTCTGACCTTTTGATTATAAATGGAGCAAATATGGAACACTGGGCAGACTCAATTGCAAATACCCTTCCAAATTTGGATATCCTAAATCTTGCCAGCGGGGTAAATTTAATTTCCTACAAGGGGGCTGCTGCCATTGGAGACTTCCAATACATGGTGGCTGGCGACTTTGACAAGGAAACCTACTCCTTTGACTTTGGTCACACTCACGAAGACAACATGAGGATTGCCTTCCTCTATTGCGACAAGGACTACTCTGAAAAGGACCTTGTTAAGATGGGACGAAAGATCATGGAGGACCCCGGAGAAGATATTCCACAAAAATCTTTAATTAAGGTTGAGGACAGAAAGACTTACAAGCTTGAGATGGGCCACGAGCATGGAGAAATTTATTACAAGCTTCCTAAGAAGGGAAGGTGGATTATGTTTAGCGACAGAATTTCCACAGACCTTCTTTCTTATAAGATGCTTGATGCCCATGGAGATCCTATGAAACTTGATGTCCTTCGTGATACTTCAACTACTAACGAGGACAAGATAACCTACGATCCTCACTCTTGGATGAGTATTAGAAATGCCAAGAGATATGTAAATGATATTGAATACAAGATGTCCAAGCTCTATCCAGAGAATAAAAGCCTCTACAGGAAGAATGCTTCAAAGACTTTGAGAAAGCTTACAGAGCTTGACTACAAGTACAGGGACCTCTTTAAGAAAACTAAGAGGAAGGAATTTATTGTGAGTCACTTTGCCTTTGCCTACCTTGCAAAGGACTTTGACCTCATCCAATATCCTCTCCAAGGTCTAACAAGTACAGATTCTCCAAGTATAAAGAAGATCACCAGCGCCATAGATGACGCAAGGGATAGAAAGATCAATACAATCTTTTACGAATATGGGATGCCAAAAAATGGGGCAGACATAATCGCAGAAGAAATTGGTGCTGACCTAAAAGGCCTAATATCCATGGAATATATTAACAGGGATATCGAAAGGGACGTTGGAGACGACTTTATAGACATGATGGAATACAATTTGAAAAATATATATGAATCATTGAGGTGATATATGAAGGCTATTGAAATAAAAAATGCCAACTTTGCCTACGATAGGGACCCAGTTCTCAGGGACTTAAACCTAACCCTGATGAACAAGGAGAAGATCACTATCATCGGTGGCAACGGAGTTGGCAAGACAACTTTAATAAAAATAATTATTGGGGAGCTCAAGCTAAGGTCTGGAGAAATAAAAATTTTTGAAGAAGACCTAAATATAGATTCACTGAAAAAAATCGGCTACGTTCCTCAATCACAAAAGGAAAACTTATATACTTTCCCAATTTCTGTCAAGGAGCTTGTAACCCTACAACTCTATGAGAGCATGGGGATGATAAAAATTCCAAGAAAGATTCACTACGACAAAACTATGGAGCTTTTAAAGAAGATGAATCTTGAGAAGTACGCAGACTATCCTATAAGGGACCTGTCTGGTGGTTTGAGACAAAGGGTTGTAATCACAAGGGCCCTTATGAACAATCCTGAAATTTTAATTTTTGACGAGCCAACATCTGGTGTCGACGAAAATTCAAAGAGGCAGTTTGCCAAAACCCTTGAAGACCTAAACAAAAATTTTGACGTTTCCATAATTTTAATAACCCACGAACTAGACTGGGTGAAAAATAATTTGCAAATGGATAAGTTTTATGAACTAAAGAAGGGAGGTCTTGAACTTGTTGCAGTATAGCTTTATGATTAGGACCATCTTAGTTTCCCTCATGATTTCCATAATAATTCCCCTAATTGGGATTGTAATAGTAAATCGTGGAACTTCTATGATGGGAGATGCCCTATCTCACGTTTCACTAGCTGGGGTTGCCTTGGGACTAATCCTTTCAATCAACCCCCTAATTGGTGCCATCTTTGCCTGTGTCATTGGAGCCTTTTCCATTGAAAAAATCAGGAAGAAGTTCCCACAGTTTGGTGACATGGCAACAGCCATAATAACCTCTATGGGGCTGGGACTTGCTGCCCTCTTGTCAGATTTTTCGCCAGGAGGAAGCAGCTTTGACGCCTATCTCTTTGGAAGTATTGCATCAGTATCAAAGGCTGACGTTATAATCGTCCTCATAACCTTTATACTTGTTGTTGCAATTTCTTTAATTTATTATTTTGGTCTCCTCTCCATTGCAGTTGATCCACAACTTGCCAAGATGAGTGGGGTAAATGTGGCGAGAATAAATTCAATCTTCACACTTTTATCTGCCCTTACCATTGCCCTTTCAGCCAAAATAATTGGTGCCCTCATGGTGACATCACTCATAGTTTTGCCAGTGGCATCATCACTATTAATAAGTAAGTCCTACAAGGCAACCTTCCTAAACACCCTGGTCCTTGGACTTATTTACACCCTAAGTGGTGTCATTCTGTCCTACTACTTTGACCTAAAACCAGGTGGAGCAATAGTAGTTATTGCCTCCCTAGGAATGCTAGTTTGCCTCTTGATTTCAAAACTAAAAAACAAGAAATAAGTTAAGTCTGCAAGATAACTTGCAGACTTTTCTTTTGTGGTTTTAAGTGATATATCGACAAAATTTTGTACAAAATTAAAACATTGACTTATTATATTCTCAGGTGTTAATTTATATTTATAAAAACGCTCCCATCATCTTTATTTAGATAAAGAAAACATTTTTATAAAAGGGAGCAAGGAGGTATTTATGAAAAATAGCAAGAAGAGATTATTGATAGCAGGTCTTGCATCTAGCATGGTCTTATCCATGGCAGTTCCAACTTTTGCCTGCACAGGTATTATCGTTGGTAAAGACCTAACTACTGATGGTTCTTTTATCTTTGGAAGAACTGAAGACTACCAAAGAAATAGGACTATGAGACTTGTAACTCACCCACGTGGAGAAATCAAGAAAGGCGATAAGTTGGTTGATGTCAACAACGGATTTACATACATACACAAGGAAGACTCTTTGAAGTTTTTCTCAACTCCAGACTCTTCTAAGAAGCCAAAAGACATGGAACAAGGTGTCTACGATGCAGCTGGCTACAATGAAGCAGGTGTAGGTATCTTCTGTACAGTTTCTGCTGACCCATCAGACGAAGTCTTAAAGGCTGATCCTTTTGTAAAAGATGGTGTCAATGAAGCAAGTATGACAACTTTCTTACTTGCACACGCAAAATCAGCTAGGGGCGCAATAGAACTTTTGGCAAAAACTATTGATGAGCAAGGTGCGTCAATGGGTGACATTGTTGCCTTTGGCGACCAAGATGAAGTTTGGTACATGGAAATTTACACTGGCCACCAATATGTTGCCATTAAGTATCCTGCCGACAAATTTAGTATCTTCCCTAACGATTTTTGGTTAGGTGGCGTTGACCTTAAGGACAAGGAAAATGTAATTGCATCAAAAGACATAGTCGAAGTTGCAAAGAAGGCAAAGACTTATAAGGAAACTGCTGATGGTCTAATGGATATGGCTGGATCCTATGGCCCTAAGGAAATTAGAGATACATCTCGTTCAAGAGTTTGGTCTGGTATCCACGACCTTGACCCTAACTCAAAAGTTCCTTACGATGCAAAGAGATTTGACTTGTTAAATGACCTATCTGAAGGCAGTGAAAAAATAGACATCACTCATGCATTAAATGTATTTAGAAATAGACTTGATGGAACTGAATTTACTCCATCAGACAACAAGGCTGAGAGAAAGGCAAACCCTAAGACTCACAAGAGACCAATTGGATCTATTAACACAATGCAAGCCCACATCTTCCAAATTAAGAAGGGTTATCCAAAGGAAGCTCCAGGTCTTATGTGGATGACTCTAGGAAGTCCACTTAACATTCCTTGGATTCCAATTTTCCCTGACATCAACGACTCTACAGCTGAAGCAAAAAATGATTCACCAGTTTATGATGCAAACTCTTACTACTGGGTTGGCTCATCTGTTAATGATTTAGTTTCTGGCAACAGAGAAGCACTTGGCGAATCAACAAGAAAAACTGTAACAGACTTTGAAGCTAAAATCATGAAGGACCTTCCTCAAGTTGAAAAGGAATGGATTGAACTTTATTCTAAGGACAAGGCAAAGGCTGCAGAATTCTCTACTGCTAAGACAATGGAATGGGAAAAAGAAGTTTTTGACCTAGAAAAGGGACTACAAAAAGAACTTTCACAAGTTTCTAAGGCCGACTTAATTGATCACTGGGCAAGAAAGCCTATTATCGATGCCATCAACAAGAAGTTAATGGTTGGTACAAGTGACCTTAAGTTCTCTCCAAATGAAAAAATCACTCGCGGAGAATTTATAACAATACTTGGAAGACTTGGCAAGCTTGACACAAAGAAATACGCTGAAGTTAAGGACAAGAACATCGAAGCTGGCAAGTTCTACACTGAATACATGAACTGGGCTGTTGAAAATAAACTTCTTCCAAAGACTTCTAAGCCAATGGCTAATGAAGACATCACTCGTGAAGAAATGGCTTACACTTTGGCAGCTTATCTAAAATTAATGGGCGACGACACTTCAACTCTTAAGATGGTAGTCTTTGATGACCAAAAGGAAATCTCTGACTGGGCTCTTGGCGAAATTGAATTCCTAGTTAACAAGGGAATCCTAAGTGGAACTACTAACAACAAGTTCTCACCTAAGGCAAACTTAACAAGGGCAGAAGTAGCACAAATAATTTCAAAACTTGATAAGTAAGTTTATAAAACTTGGTAAATTTAAAAATCCTAGGCCTGAAAACCTAGGATTTTTTTGTTTATTAAATTTTAAATTTGCAAGAGTTTTAGATTTCACATCTCTTTAAAGTGAGAAGTCTATCTCTGGACCTATTGGCACTATCTTATTTGGATTTATTAAGTCGTGGGACATGTAGTAGTGGGTCTTGATGTGGTCCAAGTCCACTGTCTCCGCCACTCCCTCCATGTTGTAAATAATTCTTGTGTATCTCCAAATATTTTTATAAGAAGTGAGGGGTCTTAGGTTGCACTTGAAGTGACCAAAGTAAACTGGGTCAAATCGAACTAGAGTGGTAAATAGTCTTATGTCTGCTTCTGTAAACCTATCGCCAACTAAAAACTTATTCTTTGATAAGATTTCTTCTATCATATCTAGGGCTTCAAATACATTTTTTGCTTCCTCTTGATAAACTTCTTGTTTTGTTGCAAAGCCCGCCTTGTAAACTCCGTTGTTGATCCTGTCATAGACAAAGTCGTTTATCTCATCTATCTCATCTCTAAGCTCTTCTGGATAGAAGTCTCCCTCTTTTGCTCCTAAGTCGTCAAAGGCGTGGTTGAAAATCCTAATTATTTCTGAGGATTCATTATTTACGATTTTTTCTTCTTTTGTGTCGTAGAGAACTGGCACAGTTACCCTGCCAGTGTAGTCTGGCTTCACATGGGTGTAAAGCTCATGAAGGTACTTAAAGCCATGAACCTTATCCTCTGTTGCACCTGGATAGTCTCCAAAGGTCCAACCCTTGTCATACATTAGTGGACTTACAATTGAAAGACCAACTATGTCTTCAAGTCCTTTTAGCTTCCTAACCATTAGGGCCCTTGCTGCCCAAGGACAAGCTAGTGAAACATAAAGGTGGTATCTTCCCTTTTCTGCTGGGTAGGCCTTCCTGTCCTCATCATCAATCTTTCCGTCCTTTGTTATCCAGTCCCTAAAGGAGGAGTCCTTCCTAACAAACTTTCCTCCAGTTGATTCTGTGTCATACCACTCATCAACCCATTTACCTTCTACTAATAATCCCATGTTCATCTCCTTTTCTCTCTCTAAATTTTTCTAACTATATTTATATTTTACCCTTGCAAGATTTTTGCAATCAAAAAAGGCGGCCCAAGCCACCTTCTTCATAATTCTTATTCTTATTCTTCTTCATCAAAGTTCTTGTACTTTGATAAAATTTCCATAAATTGTTTGCCAGTTATTGTTTCTTCTTCTAACAAGAATTCAGAGAGTTCCTTCATGGCATCCCTATTGTCTGCAATTAATTTTCTTGCATTGTCTTGGGCTGATTTCACAATCTTAACCATGAGGTCGTCAATTTCTTTTCTTGTTTCTTCAGAGCAGTTCATGTTTCCATTGTCGCCCATGTATCTTGAACCAGAGTCTTGGAACTTAACCATGCCAAATTCGTCAGCCATACCATATTGGGTGATCATGGACCTTGCAGTTTCTGTAGCTTTCTCTATATCGTTGGCAGCCCCAGTAGAAACTTCATTAAAGATAACTTCTTCTGCTGCACGTCCACCACAAAGTGTTGTGATGTGGTTAATTAAATCTTCTCTTGTGTAGAGATTTTTTTCGTCCTTAGGAACCTGCATAGTGTAACCTAGGGCTCCTGAAGTCCTTGGGATAATTGTAATTTTTTCCACAGGTTCAGACCCAGTTTGAAGAGCTGCAACAAGGGCATGACCAATTTCATGGTAGGCAACCCTCTTCTTTTCTTCTGGAGAAAGGATATCTTGCTTTCTTTGGGCACCTGCAATTACAACTTCAATGGACTCTTGGATGTCCTCTTGACGAACCTTATCGTGGCCCATCCTAACTGCACGAAGGGCTCCTTCATTTAAGATGTTTGCAAGTTGGGCACCTGATGCACCAGCAGTTGATCTTGCAATAAGTGAATAGTCAATGTCATCTTCCATCTTGTAGGACCTTGCATGAACCTTTAAGATTTCAATCCTGTCCTTTAGGGTTGGAAGCTCAACTCTTATTTGCCTGTCAAACCTTCCCGGTCTTAAAAGGGCTGGGTCAAGGATCTCGGGCCTATTAGTTGCAGCAAGCATTACAATTCCAATGTTGCCGTCAAAGCCGTCCATCTCAGTCAAAAGTTGGTTAAGAGTTTGCTCTCTTTCATCATTGCCAGAAATTCCTGCTGAATCTCTCTTCTTACCAATAGTATCAATTTCGTCAATAAAAATAATACATGGGGCATTCTTTTTCGCTTCATCAAAGAGTTCCCTTACCTTAGCTGCACCACGTCCCACAAACATTTCCACGAATTCAGAACCTGCTATGGAGAAGAAGGGAACGTGGCTTTCCCCAGCTACTGCCCTGGCAAGTAGGGTCTTACCAGTTCCTGGAGGGCCAACAAGTAGGGCGCCCTTAGGGCACTTGGCACCAATGTCTGTGTATTTTTTTGGATTTTTTAAGTAGTCCACGATTTCCACCAGGGACTCCTCTGCTTCTTCTTGACCTGCAACGTCATCAAAGTTTACGGTCTCGCCACTTGGTTCGTACCTTTCAATTTTCTTTCCGCCACCAAAGATGCCACCACTACCAAGATTTTCCATTCTCTTAGTCATTGCCCTTTGTAGCAAGAAGAATAGTAGGATTGGGAAACCCCAAGTCATTACAAAGTTCATAAATAAACTTGGCTTTTCTGGAATTTCAGAAGAGTAGTCAACATTTTTCTCTTCAAGGTCCTTAACTATGTCTGGGTCTTCCATCCTTCCAGTCTTGTAGATTTTTTTGTCGTCCTTAAGCTTGTAGAGGATTTGGTCTTGTTTAAAACTTACCTCTTCTATTTCATTCTGGCTCAAGTTCTTCCTAAAGTCTGAATAAGAAGAACCCTCTATACTGTTTTGTGTCACCATTGGCAAAATCAACCAGTTTAGAGCAAAGACTGCCAAGATTGAAATCAAGTAATATCTAAGTAAATTATATCTGGGTCTCTTGTTGTTGTCCTTATCTTCCATCTTATAAACCTCCTTAAGGGATGAAATTTTTTAAAAATAAAAACCGGATAAAAATCCGGCTTAAATCTCTTTCTTATTAAAGGTCATCTTCAATTACAGAAGATTTTGAATATGCAGATGGTCTTGCTTCAAAGAAGTCTGTCTTAATTTGATTTGGATCAGAATATTCGCTAACCCACTTCATTGATTCTGGCTCATCGATATTTTCATCAAAGAGGTTACCAAAACCAAGATTTCTGGAACGCAAGTTGCCAAGGTACATGATGTAATCTTCAATCATTTTTTCATTGAGACCCTTAATTTCATCGCCTATGACATACTTACCCCAAGCAATCTCTTCCTCAACACCCTTTTTAAGCATTTCTTTATATTTCTCTATATTTTCATCTGTAAATATTTCTGGCTCTTCCTTTTTCATCTCAAGGATTATGCTTCTGAATAACCAAAGGTGAGTGTTCTCGTCCCTGTTGATGTATCTGATTTCAGAAACTGTGCCAGGCATCTTGCCCATTCTTCCGAGATTGTAGAAGAAGGAGAAGCCTGAGTAGAAGTAAATCCCTTCAAGGATGTAGTTGGCAATTAGGGCCTTCATAAAGTTGTCCAAGTTTTCATTTTCGTAGAAGTCTTGGTATTGGTCCCCAATAAATTTGTTTCTCTTTAAGAGGACTTCGTCATCCTTGTATTGGTAGAGGATTTCTTCCCTCTCTTCTGGAGAACAAATTGTGTCCAAGATGTAGGAATAAGATTGAGAGTGAATGGACTCTTGGTAACCCTGGATTGAAAGGCAAAGGTTGATTTCATTTGCCGTTACATAGGATTGTAGCTTTGGTATTTGAGCAGTTTGCAGTGAATCAAGATAAATCAAAAAGGATAAAATCTTGTCGTAGGCAGTTTTTTCAGCCTTGTCGAGTTCCCTGTAGTCCTTCACGTCTTGGGAAAGATTAATTTCCTCTGGTATCCAAAAGTTGTTCATAGCTTGGCGGTACCAATCACTTGTCCAGCTGTACTTCAAGTTGTTGAAGTCATTTAGGTTAGTTGTGTTGCCATTGATGACCCTTCTCTTGGAAGTTTCAATGTCTCCTTTTTCATTAAAGAGACCTCTTTTTGAAAGTTGCATATTTCCTCCTTAATAATAATTTTTAACGCTTTTCTAAATATTTATGAACTTATAGGTATCTATGACCCTATAAAGTTTTATAACTTAATAAAAATTTACGACTCTGTAAGAATTTGTGACTTCATAAAAATCTACGACTCTGTAGATATTTACGACTTTATAACAAATTGTGACTTCATAAAAGTTTACAAGCCTATAGAAGTTTGTAATTTTGTAAAAAATTGTAGCTTTACAACAATTTATGACGCACAATAATCGCAGTCTTCAACCTCTAAAGACTTACTTCTCACATAATAAACGGACTTTAACTTTTCCTTGGCTGCCTTGATATAAAGGTTTAGGATCTTTCTCATTGTGAAGTCAGTTGTTATATAGAAGTTAATGGACTGAGCCTGGTCAATGTGTCTTTGCCTAATAGCTGCAGCCTCGATTACAAAGTTTTGGTCAAGCTCGTGGGCATTTTCATAGAGCCAGAAGCTTTGTGGTGTCAAGTCTGGTGCCACTCTTGGAAGGATTGATCCCTTCTTTTCTTCCAGGAAGTACCTATTCATAATTGGGTCAACACCTGCACTTGTCGCAGCTATAATTGAAGTAGAACCAGTTGGGGCAATTGCCATGATATAACCATTTCTAAGTCCGTTGGCCTTCACTTCTTCTCTTAATTTATTCCACTTTGCATCCTTGTAGTCACGAAGGTCGAAGTAGTTTCCATTTTCCCAATCAGAACCCTCAAAGAAGTCATAGGATCCCTTTTCCTTGGCAATTTCCATAGAAGCAGTAACTGCGTAGAAGTTTATCCTTTCATAAAGGTCGTCTGCCCACTTCAAGTGGTCTTCTATATCAGAAAATGCCATGCCAGCCTTTACAAGGGCGTGGTGGTAACCAGAAGTTCCAAGACCTATGGACCTGTACTTCCTATTTGTCACCTTGGCGTAAGGAATTGGGTAGTAGTTAAGGTCAATAACATTGTCAAGAGCCCTTACAGTTGTGGCAACAATGTCCTTTAATTCCTTGTCATCTTCAAGGTCTATATTTCCAAGAACAAGAGAAGCAAGGTTACAAACTACAAAGTCACCTGGCTTAGTCTTTGTAACAATGACTTCGTCCCCGTCTTCAGTTTCTATTGTAGTATCTAGGGTCTCAATAGCAGACATGTTTTGCATGATTTCTGTACATAGGTTTGATGAGTAAATCATACCAACGTGCTTGTTTGGATTCATCTCGTTTACATTGTCCCTGTAGAAGGCAAAAGGTGTTCCTGTTTCAGTAAGTGACTTGATAATAAGTCTAACAAGGTCCTTTACAGACATTTCACGACGGGAGATAGACTCATCTTCAATACATTCTCTGTACTTTTCTTCCCATTCCTTGCCATAAAAGTCCTCAAGAGAATAGCCCTTCTTTGCAAGAACTTCGTGAGGATCAAACATATACCAGGTCGCGTTGATGTCCTTCTCTGCCAGTTCAAAGAATAGATTTGGATAGGAAATAGCAGGGAAGATGTCGTGGGCCTTCATCCTGTCGTCCCCATTATTGGTACGAAGTTGTAAGAACTCTGGGATGTCCTTGTGCCATGCATCAAGATAGCAGGCAACAGAACCTTGACGAACTCCCAGTTGATCAACAGCAACAGCAGTGTCATTGGCAAGCTTTATCCATCTTATAACTCCACCAGCAACCCCCTTGAAGCCCCTGATGTCAGATCCAGTTGCACGAATCTTACCAAAGTAAAGTCCCATGCCTCCACCGTGCTTAGAAATTTGGGCGAAGTTGTCAATGGAACGATAAATTCCCTTTAGAGTATCTGGCACAGTGTCAATAAAGCAGGAAGAAAGTTGGTTGTATGGCTTTCTAGCATTAGACATAGTTGGTGTGGCTACAGTAACCTTTAGGCTAGAGTAAATGTCGTAGAACTTCTTAGCCCAGTAAATCCTGTTTTTCTCAGGGATGGCAAGGTGCATGGCAATTCCCATGAACATCTCTTGGATAGATTCTACAAACCTGCCATCGTGGCTCCTTATAACATACCTCTTAATTAAGAGGTCAAGACCAGAATAATTTAAGAGTCTGTTTCTTGAATTATCAATATAATCTTCCAGCTCAAGAATATCTTCCTTAGAATAATTTTCTAGGATGTATTTGCCGTAAAGACCCCTTTCAGTTAAAAAGACAATCTTTTCGTAGAAATTGTTGATCTTAAACTCTTCTAGGTTTGCCTTGATTTTCTTTTCAAGGTCGTAGTTTAAGAAAAGGGCTGCGATAAATTCCCACCTAGGGGCATCCTTGTCTGTTAACTCACTTGCAGCTTTAATAATTTCAGAAAGATAGGCATCTTGACTTTGGTCCTTCTTCACAAAAGATTCGAACTTTTTGTACAAGTTTTCAAGCTCGTACTTCTTTGGGTCGTAAGTCTTTCTCACGAACTTCAAAATCTTTAGGACCTTGTCATCAGTGATGTAGTTGGCGAACTTGTCTAAAATTTGCCTTTCTTCAGAGTGTCTATTCCTGTAAAGGATGTAGGCCTTCACAACTTCGATTTCCTTCTCATCAATTAGCTTTAGCTCAACTAAGTCCTGAATCTCTTCCACAGTTGGCGGATTCTTTGGGTCATAGTTTTTTAATAAGCTTTCCTTGATATCAAGGGCATAGGCGTTTATAACAGAATCATCATAGGACTTTTCAACAGAGTCAAAGGCCTTTTCGATGGCATTCTTTATCTTTAAGTGATCGAAATCAACCTCTCTCTTATCTCTTTTTAATATTTTCATAAATCCCCCATATAGTAGAATTTTTATTTATAAGTTTTTAAATACTACTATATATTATCATAAACAAAATTTTATAAGTAGCCTTTAATAAGATAAAAAATAATCTTAGTAATTTGTTTTTTATTATAAAGCTGTGCCTTTTTTTATTTTACAACCTATCTTATATAAAAATTCACTTCAAACTAGACTCATAAAAAAGAAGCCTGACTTGGCTTCCTATTAAAATTAATATGCGTTTTGAATACAAAAAATCCCAAGAGGCTTTCTCTTGGGATAATTTTTTAACTTATTTTACAACTGAGAAAAGAACTTTTGCTGCTTTTTCAGCAGATTTTTCTGTCTTTTCAGCTACTTTTTCTTCTTTTACTTCTTTAGTTTCTTTCTTGTCAGCTTTTTCTTCCTTAACTTCTTCCTTATCTTCTTTTAAGAATGCTTCCATTTCTTTTTTGTTTTCTTCTTGGTATTTCTTTAGAAGTTCAGGGTTTTTATCAAGGTCAGCCTTTGCTGCAAGTAATTTTTCTAATTCTTTGCCTTCATAAAGTTCTTTTAAAGTTTCAACTACTTCTTCGTCTTTAAGGTCTGTTTTCATTGAAGCTATCATCTTGTAGTTATCTTCTTTTTCAATTTCTGCAAGCTTTGCTTCTAATTCTTTTTCAGTCATGTTGAAGATGTCAACTATTGGCATTCCGTCGTTCTTGTCGTATTTAACCTTGTAACCAAAGGCTTCAGATACGAATCTTACTGGGATGTAAGTTTTGTTTTTTACAATAACTGCTGGAGAGTCAAGTGCAACTTCTTTTCCATTTACAAGAGCCTTGTTAGAATCAATTTTAAGAACAATTTTATCCTTGTCCTTTGTAACTGTTACAGTCCTGTCTTTTCCATTCCAATCAACTTTTGCGCCGATTTTTTCATAGAAAGCACGAGCTGCTAGCATAGTTCTGTCATTCATGATCTTTGGAAGAGCTTCTGGGTCTTCAAAAGTGATGTCTTCGCCATTTACTCTTACTGTTACAAGAGTTACATTTGGCATAATTAACTTCATGTACTCTTCTGTAGTTAATTTTTTAACTGAAGTTGGGAAGTTGATTTTTACATTTTCATCTTTTACTGTGTTAACTTTTCCCTTAACAGAAACTTTTACAAATTCTGCAAAGTTAAATTGCATTGCTAGATCTTGGATAACTTTGTTTTCTTCAAAAGTTGTCTTTTGAGAAATGTTTGATCCCTTGATCATTTCTTTTACGCCCTTAGCAGCTTCTTTTAAGTCTTCTGCCTTGTATTCCTTGTTAAGTTCTTTGAAGTCTTTTCTTTCTTCATCATTCATTGGAAGTCCAGCCTTGTCAACAATTGCTAAAGCAGATGTTGAAACTGCATCCCAATTTTTCATAACGCCGTCAGCTGACTTAATGAATTGGTCAATTATAGCGTCACTATTTGCATTTAATGTGTATGTGTTGCCTTCAACCTTGAAGTCAATTTCTTGTTTAATGTCCTTAGATGCAAGGTCCATTAACTTGATTAGGTCTGTCTTAAATTCTTCGGAGTTAAAGTATTGTGCAGCTTTTGGTGAAAGACCATTTTCTTCATCTGCTATTGAGATATAGTCTTCCTTGATGTCATTGAAGGATCCACTTCCAAGTGCAAAGATGTCCTTTGACATGATAACTTCATTGCCCTTTACATAAAGGTCCATCTTGATCTTATCTGGCACGTCCTTGTTAAGTCCTGCAATTTCTTCTTGGCTCTTAGAAACTTTTGCAATTTCCTTTTTCAAGTTTGTGAAGTCCAGGTTCATTAAAACATGTGCCTTGTCTTTTCCCACTTGTTCGCCAGTAAGGCTTACAGGGAATTTCATTTTTACAATTTCTTGAGTTTCAGGATTTTTTACTTCAACATTGTATTCAAGTTGTCCTGTAACCTTTGAGCCCTTCCAGTTTGCAACCTTTTGGGATGCATCTAGGTAAGCTGTTGTGTTTGCACTACAAGCGCCAAGAGTTATGGCTGCAATAAGTACAAGAAAAATAGTTAAAATTTTCTTTTTCATAGTATACCTCCTATTTGCTTTGATTTTATCAAACCCAGAGAAGCCTTTCAAATTAAAACAATATTACATAAAAAACTAAACTTAACTTATTAATAAGAAATTTTTATAAATTTTCATAATATTTTATTGGCCTTGCTTGGATTTGATTTTGTTTTGGCTTACTTTTGCTTAGACCAGCCCTGCATAATCTATCCAGGACTTTTTTAGCTTACACATAAAATACTTGTACTTTTGTATCAACCCCTTAATACAATAATCATTATATCTGCTGTCTTTTTAATTTGCAAGATAAAATTAATCTAATAAAAATTTTAAACTGTATATACTTTATATCTACACTATAAACCCAGTGATTTCTTTTGTCAAGAATTTTTATAATTTTTTTGATTTATCTTATTAAGCTATGAAAATTTCTTAACTTCTTTAATTCAATTTTTAAAATTTTATTTTTTATCCACAATTTTCTATTCTTATCTGCATTTGTTGACTCTTAGGCTTGTATTAACTTTCAAAATTTTATTCTCTTCTAATAAATTAAAGTCTCATAGAATCTTATCTTAATAAAACTTTTAATTTTTAAAAGTTATTAAGTAAATTCAAATTTCTAAAATCAATATAGCAAAATAAAAACTTCACAACAAGAAAATATGGCGCAACTTTTGGTTGCAACCTGCTTTTTTTACAAAATTATTCGCAAAATATCTTTTCTATATAATAAATGATCTTTCAAAATCACAAATACAAAAAAAGAGACCCATCTGGATCTCTTGATTTTAAAATTTTCAATTGTTATGTAACTATAGCTCTATACCTCGTAAATTAAGCATTCAACCTTTAGCAATAAGCTACTTTCAAATGAGGTACTTTGCTACCTTTCCCTTGCGGGATAAATTAAAACTTGTCATTGGAATCACCTTTTCTTAGTTACCAATTTGTTTTCTCTAGCTAGCTTACTTATAGTATAGAGCATTAAAGTTATTTTGTCAATGTTTTCCTAAAAGTTTTTTATCTTTTTTAAATTTATTTTTTTCTCGTCGATTTTTCCATTGTTAAGGGCCTTGTTAATCTCAATAATTGCTTGATTTGCTGAGTTTAGTGACCCAATATTTACTATATAATTCTTAGATCCTTCTTTACCCTTTATAACAATTTCATTATCCTTTGACTTGGAAATAGATTTCATATCTTCATATGGAAAGTGATTATTTCCAATTACAAGTCCCTTGCCATAAGATCCCACAACAGTACCAAGCTTGTCCCTACCATCTCTAAAGGATGATTTTAGGGGAATGTTGTAGATTACTGTGTCCTTGTCCTCTCTAATTGGAAATTTTCCATTTTGTAGGTTGTATAAAAATAGGAGAAATAGTCCTATTAAAAATAATGGATTTGCAAGAAGTTTAATGATCTTGTTATCTCTCATATACATTTGTTGGAAAAAGTAAATATTTACAAAGATCAAAAAGCCTATGTAGACAAAGATGTTTAAGTTGTAGGTTCTCTTTCTTATGTCTAAGTCTTCAAGTTTTAGGATTTCCTTGTACTTTGATATGAAGTCCACTGCTGTCATCATAAATAGGTAGTTTACAATAGCCCACATAATTGAGTAAATTATTGCCCCATTGCCAAGCTCTGATTTTATGCCAGAGAACTGAAGGCCAAAGGGAATTATTACTGATATTAGGAGGACTATGTTAGATGTTTTCTTGTTCATTTTTTCCTCTTTCTTATTTTTTCTTCTTTTTCTTTTTATTGGTTTTTATTTTTTGTATATTCTTCTTAGCTTCTTCTTTTTCTTTTTCGATTTCTTCTGCAACCTTGTCATTTCTAGTTATCATGAGCATAGTTCCAAAGAAAGCAAACATGTAGATTCCAAAATTTATAAGCATCTTCTTAAGATCAGTTTCTATAACTAATAAATCGCGTTGGCTAAGTCCTGTTAGATTTTTGTACCTAAAATAGGATATGCCAGAAAATAAAATTATTAGAATTATCATGTAAATAAAAACTGATTTTGTGTCCTTGTATCTTTTTTCATCTACAAAGAAGAAAACCGCCAGGGTTGACAGGGAAATTATTCCCAATAATATTGCCAAAGTCTTGTAATTAAAAACTTGGGCGAAGTTATTTGTATCTAGCTTGTTGTACTTAAATACAAGAAAAGCTATCGAAAGAATAATAATTATTAGGCTGGTTTTCAGCCATTCTTTCTTATCTTTTGTCAATTTTACACCTCGTCGTACTTTTCTAAGCCATATTTTTCTATGACTGATATTATTTTTTCTGCGTAAGCAGGGTCTGTTGCGTAACCGCCTTCTTTTATAAACTGGGCAGCTTCCTTATAATTCTTGGCAGTCTTTACCTTTTTATATCTCTTGGCTGTGGAAAGAAGCTTGCCATAGTGGTCAAAGGATTCCTTCTTAGATGAGTATTTCTTGAAGTTCTCCATGTACCTTCCACTTTGACCCTCCACATATTCTTCGGTCTCAAAGGCTATTCCATCATCTTTTTTCACTGCCTTTATGCCAAAGTAATTGTTGTATTCTTGTGAAAGCTGGGACCTTCCCCAATTGCTCTCAAGGATTGACTGGGCAATCATAACTGATGGTAGGAGGTCATATTTTTTCGCCACCCTCACTGCCAATTTTTCTGTCTCTGCAATATAGGCTTGTCTGTAGTTTAACTCTTCTTGGGCCCTTTTTTCTGATGCAGAACTTATCAAAAGTCCCATGAAAAAAACTATTCCCAAAAAAGCCAAAAAAATCACAAGACAACCGCAACCCAGCTTTTTAGCTTTCATCTTTCACTTCTTTATAAAGCCTGCTAATTTTTTTGTTTAAAATAGGATGAAAATAATTTGGCATAAGCTCATTTAGGGATTCTAAGACAAATTCCCTCTCTGCAATATAGGGATGAGGCACAATTAATTCATCTGTGTAGTGGATTTCCCTATCTATAAAGAGGATATCCAAATCAATTGTCCTAGCTCCCCATTTTTCATGCCTAACCCTGTCTAGGTCAATTTCAATTTTTTGCAATATGTGGAGGAGGTCGTGAGGATCTTCAAAGGAAGATACCTTTACAACTGTGTTTAAAAAGTCTCCTTGGTCAGTCTTGCCCCAGGCCTTGGTTTCTATTATAGATGCCTTTTCTAGGACCCTAAGTCCAGCTTCTTCCATCTTTTCTAGGGCTGATTTAATGTAGGCTTCCCTGTCTCCAAGATTTGTCCCAATCCCAATATAGTAGTTCCTTCTCTTTTTGTTGCATCGAACTGATGCTGTATCTAGGGGAAGGTTAATTGGTGCCCAAGGTTTTTTAATTATAAGATCCACAGTCTCTGCTATTTCATAATTGTCAAAGATGAATTTTGTCATCTTGTAGGCAAGGGTCTCAATTAAGTCTTCTGTTTCATTTTTAAAAAGATCGTAGAGCTCATGGGACAATTTTCCATAGTCAATGGACCTGTCCAAGTTTTTTTCTATGGCACAGTCCCTAAAACTCATCCCAATTTCTGCGCTGATTAAAAATTTTTGTCCAAGTTTATTCTCTTCTTCAAAAAGCCCATGGTTGGCATAGACTTCTAGGTCTTTTATCTTGATAAAATCCATAATACTCCCATCAATAATTTATTGTGTGATTTTTCTTATTGAAGTCCCAATTGCATTCCTTGTAGGCAGGACACCTAAAGCAAGGCCTTGACAGTTTGTCTGCCCTGTAGAAGATGTTGAAAAACTCATCTTCTGCCAGGTCCTTACTCCTGTGGGCTCCAATGCAATTTAGTATTCTTTCTTTTTCTTCTTTAGAAAAATCTGTAAGCTTTAATATTTCTCTTGCAAGGTCAACTGAAGCAATTGCGTGGTTTATCCCTTCCTTTATCTCAAGGACCCTCCCCAAGTCGTGGAGGAGGGCAGTTGAATAAATCATGTCCTTGTCTACATCTACATCTTCTTCTAGTTTCAAGATGTAGCAAATCCTTGCAACAGACACAAAGTGCTCATAGTTGTGCCTGCAAAAGAACCTGTCCCTCTCAAGGTATTCAAGTTCATTTAAATAGTCATTGTAGATTTTACTCTTAAGAATTATGTCTGTATTCTTCATTAAAATTCAATAAGTCTAAAGGCTTCTTGTTTTTGTTTTTCGTCAGTTTCTAAAACTCCTCTAGCTACTGATGTCACAGTCTTTGATCCAGGTTTTTTAACCCCTCTCATATTCATACACATGTGCTCTGCTTCTATGACTACAAGAACTCCCTTTGGTTCAAGATACTTCATCATAGCATCGGCGATTTCGATGCTAAGTCTTTCTTGAAGTTGTGGTTTTTTAGCATAAGTTTCCACTGTTCTTGCAAGTTTTGAAAGACCTGCTACCTTTTCATTTGGAATGTAGGCGATGTGGGCCTTTCCATAAAATGGTAGGAAGTGGTGTTCGCACATGGAGTAAAAGTCTATGTCCTTTACAACAACTATATTGTCTTCTGTTATTTCAAAAGTCTTTGAAAGGTGCTCTTCAGCTGTTTTTCCAAGTCCTGCAAAAATTTCTTCATACATCCTTGCAACTCTTGCTGGAGTTTCTAATAGACCTTCTCTATTTTTATCTTCTCCAATCGCTTCGATGATCATTTCTACAGCTTGTTCAATTTTTTGTTTATCCATTATAATCCCCTCATAGATTTATTTTTTTTAATTTACAAATTTCATTATAACATATTGCCTTTACAATGGTAACAATTTCCCATAAATTAGGACTTTTATCCAAGCTTATAGGCCTCTCTTAATTTACAATTTATTTATAATTTGATACAATATTTCCCGAGGTGCAAAATGAAGAAATTACTTCTATATTTATCTCTTGGACTTATGATTTTTTCTGCCCCAATCAATGTCTTGGCAGAAAGCACTAAGTTACAAGCTGATAATAAGCCGGCAGCTAGTACAAATGTCCTAGACGCCGCATCTACAAATGCTGAAGAAAAAGAAATTGATCCAAATACAATTAGAAATCAAGACTTTTTGGTCCCAACAAAACAAGGTGTCCAAAAGGCCAACCTTTATGAGGCAGAAAAGATTAAAAAGTTAGAAGATATTCCCCTAGAAGGGCTAACAAAGTCCTACTTATTGGGAGACTACAAGTCTGGTCAGATCTTAGAAGGCTATAACCTTGACGAGATTCGTGCCATGGCATCAACTTCTAAATTGGTTTCTATTTTTGTTGTCTTAGATAAAATTCAAGAGGGGAAAATCTCTCTTAATGACGAAGTTGAAATAGACAAGGAAGCCGCAGCCCTAACTGGATCTTCCTTTAAGTTAAAGGAAGGCGACAAGGTAACAGTGGAAAAACTAATTGAAGCCTCTATGGTTGTATCAGGCAACGATGCAATCACTGCTCTTGGCAAGCACGTGGCTGGTTCTACCGATGTCTTCGTCAAGATGATGAATGACAAGTGCCATGACCTGGGGCTTAAAAACGCCCTAATGGTAAACCCAACTGGACTTACTAACTATGAAATTCTTGACTACAACAAGATGACAACTAGGGAAATGTTTATGTTAGCATCAGAACTTATTAAGTTTCATCCAGAAATTTTAAAATACACTACTATAGCTAAGTTAGAAGATCCTGGAAGGAACTTTATAGAATACAACACCAACCCAGTCCTCGGGATTGTACCAGAAGTTGACGGCCTAAAGACTGGTTACACAAATGCAGCAGGCAGGTGCGTAATCTTAACTGGTCTCGAAAAGGGAGTAGATGAAAAATCTAAGGACATGAGGCTCATTGGGATAACAACAGGTTCCAACTCTGACTTTGAAAGATTTGTTGCCTGCAAAAGACTTATTACTAAGGGCTTTGAAGACTACGGCTACAATGCAATAGGAGACACAGAAAAGGAAGTAAGGACCATAGAAGTCCTACATTCTCAAGATGAAAACATACCTGTTTATCAAAAGGAAATTGGCTACATACTTTCCAAGTCAAATGATAAATACAGGGAAAGGGTGGAGATCAAGGATGACCTAAAGGCTCCCCTTGAGGCAGGTTCATCTGTTGGAAAAATTTCCTTCTACAAGGGTGATAAATTAGTTTTTGAAAGTGACTTAATTGTTAAGGACAAGGTTTATGAAAAGGGCATAATCAATAAATTCAAGAGAGTCTTTGAAGAAATTTTTGTAAATATTGAGAAGGCCGCCTAAGATTACAAGTTCAAAATAAAAGAAGTGTCATTAAATATTGACACTTCTTCCTTATTTATATACAATTGTTTTATAGGTCTACGTAGCTCAGTAGGATAGAGCACACGCCTCCTAAGCGTGGGGCCGGAGGTTCGACTCCTCTCGTGGACGCCAAATTATTAAACTCCAAAGTCTTTATATTAGAGGCTTTGGAGTTTTTTATTTTTTTAGAAATCTCTTTTATTAAATCATATAAGAACTTCTTTGGTTTCATATTAAATAAAAATTTTGTCGCAAAATACTTTAAATAAAATTCTTTGATATCTCACTTATCTCTAGTCTAAGTCTATAAGTTCAATTACATTAATAACAGGGACTTCATAGGGGTGATTTTCTTTTATTATCCTCATAGTCTCTTCAAGATCTTCCCTTCTTATCCTAAATTCCAACTTTGATTCTTGGACTTCTTCTATTTTATTTAGGCTTCCAATATAGGGATTTGCACCTTCAATTGGTCTAAAATGACCTAGTACATATGTTTCTGCGTAACAGTAATCATAGTTTTCTTCTTTTAAATATCCAGCTTCATTTATCTTGTCTATTAACTTTCTGCTGTCCTCTCTAGGGATAAATATCTCTATTTTTACGTGCTTCATACCTACCTCCTTCTTTATTTATACCACATATTTATTGCATAGGAGTAAAATTTGTTTAATTTTTTGCAATCTTGGTTATACATAAATTAAGGAGGAATAATATATGATTAAATTAGTTATTAAAGTATTGGTAAGTGGATTAGCTATTTTACTAACTTCTGCACTTTCCATTGGAATTCAAACAGACGGTTATTCTGCTGCTATTATGGCAGCAATTGTAATAGGAATTTTGGACTGGGCAATTAATAAGTTCACAGGAATTGACGCTTCACCATTCGGTAGAGGTGCAGTTGGATTTGTTGTTGCTGCAGTAATTTTATTTATCACAGGTAAGATTGTTGATGGATTTACTGTATCAGTTATTGGCGCTATCGTTGGTGCTCTTATACTTGGTATTGTGGATTCTTTCCTACCAGCTGACAAAAAGACTATGTAATATAAATTGGACTCGACTTCGGTCGGGTCCTTTTTTGTGGATAAGTCGGGTTTTAGTCATGTTTTTTATTGTTTTTTCGATTTTTTCTTGGTTTTTTATCCACAATTTCTCTATCTTATCTACATCTGTTGATATTATCTAGTTTTACAAACTTTTTTATTTATCCTATTTTTTTAATTTTTAATTTTATCAACATATGACTTTCTTAATTTAATTCTATCCACAGAAATTTTTTAATCTTTTATCGACAGTAAATGAACAAATAAAAAACCCAGTGAGCCTCTGCTCACCAGGTTTATCTTCCAAACTTTTCTATTATTTCATCAATCATCCTAGAATGTCTAGAATTTATATTGTAATAAATATTATTGACCCTAATTGTCAGTCCTGTCTTAACAAAGGAAATCTTGTTGCCACTTGTGAAGTAAACATTGATGTAGTTGGCAATTTCTCCATTTGTATCCTTGTTTGCTTGCTTACCCCTTAGGCTGTTTAAGTCCTTTGCGATCTTTGTAACTGTTTTTCTGTCCTTAATAGTCTTCATGTTATCAGTCTTAAAACCTATTATCTCAATATAATCAATATCTCTTGGATTTATATCTACAATCTTGTTCCTAGAAGATACTAGACTGCCTCCAAAAAAGACTAGGACTGCAAAAAATATTACCAGAACCAGCTTAGATCTATTTGATTTTTTCTGTCTTCTTCCCATTATAAATATATAACTCCATTCATAAATACATAGGCCCTGCCTCCGACCCTCACCTTATTTTCGCCTTCGCCTAGGCTAGTTAGAACCCTTGAAACTCTTCCAATATAATCTCCTTGGGTGGCGTAGATTGAGTCTGTGACAGCAATGTCATTTGCCTTTAAGTAGTGCATAGTGGCTGCAGTTGATGTTCCACTTCCAAATTCTTCATCAACACCAATAATTGGGGAGAAGGTCCTTTGTTTGACCTCTTTTCCATCTTCAGTCGTGAAGGCATGGATTGAAATTATTTCCTCTTCTCTTGAAATCCTTAAGGCCTCATCCCTGTTTAATTTTATAGAGGATAAAATCTTCTCATTTTTCACTGGAACAAGGATGTCACAAGTCCCCATGGATATTCTTTCCATATTGAGGTTTTCTTTTATATCTAGACCTATATCATCAAGGCTCAAGTTTAAAGCTCTTAAAACGCCTTCTGGAGCTTCGTATTTTTCCCTCAATTCAACATTTAAATTCATATGAACATTTTGAATCTTAGAATCCTTGTATTCGAGTTCCACTGGGATTTTTCCAATTTTTGTGTGTTGGATAATCTTTTTTATGCCTTCTTCTATGGACATAATGTATTCATTTTCTGCAAGGGCATAAAAAGTTGCAATGGTTGCATGACCACAAAGATTTATTTCTCCCTCAGGTGTGAAAAATCTTGTTAAGTACCTATCCCTATCAAGACTTCTAACAAAGACTACAACAGATTGGTTTATATCCCTTGCAATGTTTTTCATCTCAAGGTCTGTAAGTCTGCCATCATCAATAACCACACCTGTAGAGTTCCCCATAAAGGCCCTATCTGAAAAGGCAGATACTAGGTAGGTTGTATAAAATCTCTTCATATTTAATCCAACTCTCTAGCTAATATTAAATCAAGGATCCTAGATAGGTCTTCTTCTCCATAGTATTCTATTTCGATTTTACCTACCTTACCTCTCTTTTTAAAGTTTACCTTAGTTCCAAGGGTTCTTTCCACCTTGTTTCTCATATCTACTAGGAATATATCTTCTTTTTCTTGGATCCTAGGTCTCTTCACTGTCTTCTTATTGTCATTAACAGGCAAAGAGTCCTGGATTATCCTCATAGCTTCCTTATATTGTTTGTCGCCATCTTTTATAGAAAGAAGTTTCTTTCCATGAGATGTGGAAATTTTTTCTTCTTCAAGTAGTTTTAAAACTCTTGGATCAAGATTTAGGAGCCTAATTGTATTACCAATGTATTGTCTAGACTTTCCAATTTCATCTGCAAGTTCCTTTTGAGTTAGATCTTGTGAATCCAGTAAATGTCTATAACTCATGGCTTCTTCAACTGGATTTAGGTCCTTTCTTTGGATGTTTTCTATAATTGCTATCCTTGAGGATTCGTCATCAGAAATATCTTTTACTATAGCAGGAACCCTCTCTAGGCCTGCAAGTCCTGAGGCTCTAAACCTTCTTTCACCAGCTATAATTTCATACTTATCCTCTTTTTTCTTTAATAGAAGAGGTTGTATAATTCCATACTTCTTTATAGACGATGCCAAGTCTTTTAATTCTTCTTGGTCAAAGTTCTTTCTTGGTTGACCCTCGTTAGCAACAATATCTTCAATGTTTATTTCCATTAGTTTAGAACGTTCTTCTTCTATAACTTCTCTTATCTTTTCACTAGAGTTTAGGAAGTTACCAATTCCCCTTCCAAGCCCTTTTTTCTTAGTCATTTATCTCACCTATTACTTCCTTGGCAAGGTCTGAGTAAGCCTTAGCCCCCTTAGAACTACTGTCGTAGTCATATATATTCATGCCATAGCTTGGAGCTTCTGCCAATCTTACATTTCTTGGTATAAAGGTTTTAAATACCTTGTTGTCAAAGTGTTTTTGAATTTCTTCTACCACTTGATTTGACAGATTGGTCCTTCCATCAAACATGCACATTACAACACCTAATAGACTTAGGTCTGGATTGAAGTTTTCCCTGACAAGGGTCATAGTATCCATAAGTTGTGTTACACCTTCGAGGGCATAATATTCACATTGGACTGGAACCAAAATTTTGTCACTTGCTACAAGAGACATCATGGATAGAATTCCAAGAGATGGTGGTGAATCAATAATTACAAAATCATAATTATCCTTGACCTTATCTATCATCTTTTTTAGCTTAAACTGCCAGTCTTTGTGAGTTGCCAACTCGATTTCAACCCCTGCAAACTCAGAATTTGATGGGATTATATCAAGTTTTGAAAAACCAGTTGGATATATGGAGTCTTCCTCTTCATCTATAAGAAAGTCATATATCATGTTGTCAAATTCATATAGTCCAAGGCCCGATGTGGCATTTCCCTGGGGATCCATATCCACAATAAGAGTTTTTTTGCCTCTTAGTGCCAATGCTGAACTTAAATTTATTACTGTGGTGCTCTTTCCGACTCCACCTTTTTGATTAAAAACTGTAATTACAAGAGACATATTCTTACCTCATTTCTATACTATCAATAGTATCATGTTTAAGATTCAATTTAAAGATGTAGTAGTTATAAGATATAAATTTTTTGCTTAATTTTATTTTTTATTTTTTAAATCTATATGCTCTACGTGGAGCATTTATGATAAATAATTTTGTGCTCTACGTAGAGCATTTTTATTTTATTTATGCAAAAGATCTGCAAAGAAAAAAGGCTCCACGTGGAGCCTCATAGTTTTTAATAGTTCTAAATCTTTAAATTTGTGTATATGACAAGCTTACAGAGGAGACTTCCTTGGTTTGCCTCCACCTCTTGGGTACTTCTTGTCAGTAGCTTTAACCTTTTTTATCATTATTATATAGTGGTGGATGTCATTAGGAAGGGGAGTATGAATTACATCTTCAACTTCTCCTCCCATGACCTCGATTGCTCTTTTGGCATTTTTAATTTCTTCCTTGTACTCTGGACCCTTTTGAGATATAAAGTATCCTCCAACTTTTACAAAGCCCATGGCATATTCTGTTAGAGTTGAAAGGTTAGCAACAGCCCTTGATACAGCAAGGTCGAATTGTTCTCTGTATTCATCTGTTCTTGCAATTTCTTCTGCTCTTGCATGGATTGCCCTTATGTTTTCAAGCCCCAAGCCCTCGATAACTCCATCTAGGAAGTCTATCCTCTTTCTTAGAGAATCTAAAAGAGTAACATCAAGTCTTTCATTGTAGAGCTTTAAGGGAAGGCCAGGGAATCCTGCACCTGTTCCTATATCTATTATTTTTTCGCTGCCACTAAACTTCCCTGTTTTTAATAGGCTAAGGCAGTCCAAGAAGTGCTTGACGTTAAACTCATCATCTTCAGTAATCCTAGTTAGATTTGTGTGTTGATTATAGTCCAGGATTAGCTTTTTGTATCTCTCGTACTTGTCAATATTTTTTGTATCAAGGCCGTATTCCTTGAAATAATCAACTAACATTTTTTCTCCTCATTTGTTCTAGGTGGATAAGAAGGACATTTATATCAGCTGGTGAAACCCCAGTAATTCTCGATGCTTGACCAATTGATTCTGGCCTAATGTCAGATAGCTTTTCTTTTGCTTCAATTCTTAGACCCTCTATAGACTTATAATCTATATTCTTATCAAGTTTTTTGTTTTCGAGCTTCTTAAATTGTTTTATTTGAATTTCTTGCTTCTTAATATATCCTTCGTACTTTATTTCGATTTCAATATTTCTTATAACATCGTCACGGACAAGAGGCCTATCAGGGTCAAAGACTGCTAGTTTCTTGTAATCGAGCTCTGGTCTCTTTATCATTTCATAAAGACTAAAGGAGTTTTGAGTTTCAGTAGACCCAAGAGATTCCAAGATTTTGTTATTCTCAGATGTTGGATTGATTTGTATCTTCTTGATCCTCTTAATTTCATCTTCAATAGCCTTCTTCCTGTAAAGATATCCTTGATATCTTTCATCGTCAACAAGGCCAATTTGTCTTCCTTTTTCTGTCAATCTTAGGTCGGCATTATCTTGTCTAAGAGTTAATCTGTACTCAGCCCTTGAAGTCATCATCCTATAAGGTTCACGAGTTCCCTTAGTTACAAGGTCATCAATTAGGACTCCAATGTAGGCCTCTGACCTATCTAGGATAAAAGGATCCTTTCCTTGAACCTTTAGGGCAGCGTTAATGCCTGCAACAATACCTTGGGCTCCGGCTTCTTCATATCCGCTGGATCCATTGATTTGACCTGCAAAGAAGAGACCATCATAGTCCATGTGTTCAAGACTTCTCTTTAAAAGGGTTGCATCAATAGCATCATATTCTATGGCATAAGCTGGTCTTAGGATCTTGCAGTTTTCCATCCCAATTATTTCCTTGTAAAACTCATGTTGAACTTCAACAGGTAGGGAGGATGAAACACCTTGGATGTACATCTCATCAGTTGTAAGTCCCTCTGGTTCAATGAATACTTGGTGAGAATCCCTGTCTGCAAACCTCATAACCTTATCTTCAATTGAAGGGCAGTATCTTGGACCCTTTCCTTCAATATCTCCAAGAGCTAGGGCAGACCTTTCGATGTTGTTTCTTATAATTTCATGACACTTCTTAGTAGTATAAGTCAAATAACAAAGTTCTTGGTGGATGTCATATTTCTTATCTATATTTAAGAAGGAGAAAGGTATTATTTCCTCATCTCCAGCTTGTTCTGTCATTACAGAAAAGTCTATAGACTTTCTTAGGACTCTTGCTGGTGTACCAGTTTTAAGTCTTTGAAGCTTCATTCCAAAGTCTTCTTCCAAACTTGAAGAAAGGTGGTTTGCAGGTCCAAAACCTGAAGGTCCTGATGAAAAGTTAACTTCTCCCATAAAAATTCTTGCCCTAAGGTAGGTTCCACTACAAATTACAACAGCCTTAGTATTGTATTTTGAGCCATTTCTTGTGAGTACACCTGTTACCTTGTTACCTTCTTTTAAGATTCTTATGGCCTCATCTTCCACAAGATAGAGATTTTCTTCATTTTCAAGAACCCTCTTCATTTCATCGTGATATTTTCTCTTGTCAGCTTGAACCCTAAGTGAGTGAACTGCAGGTCCCTTGGAAGTGTTGAGCATCTTGGATTGGATAAAGGTCTTATCAATGTTTTTTGCCATTTCTCCACCAAGAGCGTCAATTTCACGAACTAAGTGTCCCTTTCCAGTACCCCCAATATTTGGGTTACAGCTAAGTTGTGCAACTGAATCCAAATTTATACATAATAAGAGGGTCTTTGCACCAAGTCTTGCAGAGGCAAGGGCAGCTTCACTGCCGGCATGGCCTGCTCCAATGACTACTGTGTCAAAGTCTCCTGCTTCATAATATTTAACTTCTGACATCTTTACCTACTTTCCTATACAAAAATCAGAAAATACCCTGTCTAAAATATCTTCTGTTGTAATTGTTCCTGTTATTTCAGAAATGTGACTTATGACATTTTCTAGGTCAACTTCGATTAAGTCTAAAAAGACTTTTTCCTTTAGGCTCTCATTTACCTCAAGAAGAGCTTTTTTAGCTTCCTTTAAGGCATTTATATGTCTTATGTTGGAAAGTATTGAATCAGAAGAGATTTGAAGTTCTCCATCAAAGAAGAGGTCTATAATTAAGTTTTCTATCTTTTTAACTGACTCATTTTCCATTACTGAAAGTCTTAAATAATCATCTTTGAAATATTTTTCAATTTCTTCATCAGAAATCTTTTGGTCCAAGTCATCCTTGTTTAAAATAGTGATGTGCTTCTTGTCCTTTATTAGATTTAAGATTTCCTCATCGTCCTTATCAAAGTCACGAGAAATATCAAAGATTGCAATAACAAGATCAGCTTCCTTTAGCTTTTCCCTTGCTATGTTAACACCAATCTTTTCAACTTCGTCATCAGTTTCCCTAATCCCAGCTGTATCTGTGATCTTTAATAGGACCCCATCAAGGTTAATATAGTCTTCTATAATATCCCTAGTTGTTCCAGCTATGTCTGTAACTATTGCCCTGTCGTATTTTAAAAGACCATTTAATAGGGAGGACTTTCCAACATTTGGCTTTCCAAGTATAACTGTGTTGATTCCATCTCTTAAAAGCCTTGAGTTTTTTGAATTGTCCAAGAGATTGTCCATCTTTTCTAGGATTTTGTCTGACCTTTCCATTAAGTCATGGTAGGCAGCGTCTTCTATATCCTCATCTGGAAAGTCGATGTTTGCTACGATTAGGGCCTGCATAGACACAAGCTCGTCCTTTAGCTTATTCAAAACTTCGCTTAAGGCACCACTCAATTGGTTTAGGCCCATATCAAAAGATATATCAGTCTTTGCCTTAATCATGTCGATTACAGCTTCAGCTTGAGTTAAGTCAATTCTTCCATTTAAGAAGCCCCTCTTAGTAAACTCACCCTTTTCCGCAAGTCTTGCACCCTTGGATAAGATTAGGTTTAAGATCCTTTTAACAGATACAACACCACCGTGGCAGTGTATCTCAACTATATCCTCTGCAGTATAAGAGTGAGGTCCCTTCATTTTAACAACTAAAACCTCGTCGATTAACTTGTCACCATCGGCTATATGACCGTATAAAAACTTCCTATTTTCTGCCTCTGCCATCTTTTTTCCACTGGCAGAAACAAAAATTTCATCTATTATATTAACTGAATCATCGCCACTCATTCTCACTATTGCAATTCCGGCCTCACCGATTGCAGTAGAAATCGCAGCTATTGTATCATTTAAATTTGCCATTTTATCATTCCTTTTAGATTATATTACTACAATTAGTTCAAATAAAAAAGAAGGCTTTTAAAATAAAGCCCTCTCTATCAGTATTTTCTCTCTTTTTGAATTACTACTTTTCTAAAAGGATCCTTTCCTTCTGAATGAGTAAGCACTCCTTCAAAATCTTGTAAAGCTGTGTGGATAATCTTTCTTTCATAAGAATTCATAGGTTCAAGCTTAATGGACCTACCAGTCTTTATTACCTTGTTGGCCATTTTGCCAGCAAGGCTTTCAAGAGTCTTCTTTCTCTTATCCCTGTAGCCACTAGAGTCGAGGTTGACCCTAATGTATCTTGAAGATTTTTTATTAACAATTAAGTTTAAAATATATTGGATGGAATCAAGAGTTACACCTCTTTTTCCAATTAAAATTCCAAGTCTATTTTCATCTCCATTGATATTTACATTTAGAGTATTATCTTCTAATTCCATTTCCACAATATTGTCAAGTTCAAGAGTTTCAAGGATTTTGCCTAAGAATTCTCTTGCAGCGCCAATGATTTCTTCATTTTCTTCATCAAGTGTCTTTACGGCTTCTTCCATACTAACTTCATCTGTGGAAACTTCTTCTTTTTCAAATTCAAGTTCATCATCAGTGTTGTGAACTACTTCTTGGCTCGTCTCTGGTTCAATTTCCTCATTAAATATTTCATTTAAGATGCTTTTTGTTTCATCCACCTTAGGCCAAACCTTAACAGTGGCATCCTTAGAACCAATAAGTCCCAAGAAACCCTTTTGACCTTCATCAAGGACTTCAATTTCAGCACTGTCTCTTGTAATATTTAATTCACTTAGAGCCTCTCTTACTGCTTCATCTACGGTTTTACCCGTTTTAATTACATAATTCATTACTTGTCCTTAACCTCAACTTCTTCAATTTCATCTTCTACAATCTTATTAGTTATGAGCTGTTGAACTATTGAAAAAATATTGGAAACAGTCCAATAAATTACAAGTCCTGCTGCATATTTTCTTGCCATTGAAAAAATTAAAATTGGCATTACAACCATCATAGTAGACATCATTGACTTAGCTTGATCAGCACCTGCTCCTTGAGTTGCAGGATTCTTAGTAGTAATAAAAGATACTAAGAAAGTCGAAACTGCCGCTATAATAGGCATAATTAAAGTTTTGTCTGCATGATCAATATTCTTTATATAAAAGAAATTCTTGTTCATAGCTTCGTAAAAACCTGGATCTGTAAAAGCGTAGGTTTGTGGGTTCCAAAAGACCCTATAAAAGGCAATTAAGACAACCATAGTAAGGATCATTGGAAGACATCCTCCAACCATATTATAGTTGGCATCCTTATAAAGTTTTTGTTGCTTTGCAGCCATAGTTTGTGGGTCGTTTTTGTACTTCGCTTGAATTTTTTTAAGCTCTGGTTGAAGTTTTGCCATTTTCTTTTGATTTTTCATTTGAGAAATATTTAGTGGCAAAATCAAAAGCTTAATAATAACTGTTGCAATTATAATTGAAAGTGCAAAAAATGAAATTGCAGCTGGTTCTTGTGGCATAATTGCTGCTAGTCCATCATAGATGAACTTAACAAAAGTACCAAGTATAGTACTAATTAATCGCATTAATAATTTCCTCCAAATTAAATGAGAGGATCGTATCCGCCCTTATGGAAGGGATTACATTTTAGGATTCTCCTTATAGTCAAATAAGTTCCCTTAAAAAATCCATACTTCTTATAGGCTTCATAGCTGTATTGTGAACAAGTAGGTTCAAACCTGCAGTGTCTTCCTGGAAGAAGATAGGTTGAGATAAACCTTTGATAAAATCTTATTAAAAGCATACAAATTTTACTCATTTAACCATCTTCTTTTGTCTTTTTAAAACAGAAAAAAAAGAATTCTTAAAGTCCTTAAAGTCTGAATCACATGCATCCTTTTTTGCAACGAATACATAATCATATCCAGGCTTTATATTATGAGAATTCTCTCTTAAAAGGTGTTTTAATCTTCTTCTAATAAAATTTCTATTTACTGCATTGCCAACTTTTTTTGTGGCAGTTATACCAAACCTGGGATAGTCCCTATTGTTTTTAGCAGTAAAAAGAGTAATGTATCTAGATCCAGAAATCTTCTTATTAGAATAAACCCTTTGAAATTCACTATTCTTTTTTAAATAACAATCCTTCATTATAAAACCTAAGCTGAAAGTTTCTTTCTGCCCTTTCTTCTTCTTGCTTTAATTACGGCTCTACCTGCTCTAGTTCTCATTCTTGCACGAAAACCGTGTTCTCTTTTTCTTTGTTTGTTTTTTGGTTGATAAGTTCTCTTCAAAATTCTCACCTCTTTCTATCCTTATCATTTTATTTACAAATCCTAGTCTTGTCAAGTAATATAGTCAATTAAATGAAATTTTCAGCTTCAAAATATAAAATCCTATAAATTAATAAAAAGTCCTCCAAAGCCTTCTTGTTGATAAGTACCCTGGTATTTGTTAAAATATATGTGGATAATTGTGACTTATATGTAGATAATAATAAACTTGTTTATAAATAAAGTTATTAACAATCTGTTGATAAGATGTTGATAGTTTTATTTTTATTTTCTAAAATTTAGTAATTAACACTTTTTTAATCCTAAGCTATCAACATTTTTACTAAAATTATAGTGTTTATATCTACTTATCCACAAACTTACTCACAATTGTAAATAAAATTATTAACTGTTATTTATCAACAATATAAAAATTGTTAATAAGGAGGAAATATGGACAAGGAACTTTCCACTATGTGGGAGTCTTTCTTAAAAGAACTTGAAAAGAAATCAATGTCTCAAGTTACATACTCCACTTGGTTTTCCAGAATGCTTCCAAAATCAATTGATTATGATGAAAAGAAAATCATCATAACAGTTCCTTCACCCTTCATTAGGGACTATCTCGTAAATAACAAGAGGCACTTCGATCTTGTAGGCGAAGCTCTAAGAGAAATTACGGGAATTGATTTTGATATAAGCATAATTTCAGAAGACGAGGCAACAGATCAGAACCCTGCAGGCCTTATAAATAAGAATTTTTTAAGCATCTCGAGGTTAAATCCAAAGTACACCTTTGAAACCTTTGTAGTAGGCAAAAGCAACGAATTTGCCCATGCAGCAGCTCTGGCAGTCTCTGAAAACTACGAAAATCCGCAAAATGCCTTTTCAAATCCACTCTTTATCTATGGAGGAGTAGGACTTGGAAAAACCCATTTAATGCATGCAATTGGACATTTTGTACTAGAACAAGATCCTACTAAGAAGATTTTATACGTGACAAGTGAGCAATTTACCAACGAGCTCATAAATTCAATCCAAACTAATAAAAATGAAGAATTTAGAAACAAGTACAGGAAGGTTGACCTTCTACTAATTGACGATATCCAGTTTATAGCTGATAAGGACAGGACTCAGGAAGAATTTTTCCATACCTTTAATGAGCTCCACGAGCAAAATAAGCAAATTGTCCTAACATCTGATAAACCACCTAAGGATATTAAGAGTCTCGAAGAAAGGCTTATTTCTAGGTTTGCCTGGGGTCTTGTAGTAGATATTGGACCACCAGACCTTGAAACTAGGATTGCAATTTTGAGAAAAAAGGCAGATTCTGAAGGTTTTGAGGTATCTCAAGAGGTAATGACCTTTATAGCAGAGAATGTAAGGAGTAACATTAGGGAGCTAGAAGGGGCATTATCCAGAGTTATGGCCTATTCTAAGCTTACAGATTCAGATATTTCCGTTGAATCTGCTGCCATAGTCCTTAGGGATATCTACGAAACTAAGGCAAAAAAACAAATTACTGCAGAATATATTAAGGCAGAAGTTGCTAAAAAATACGGACTAAATCTTGATGATTTTAATTCTAGAAAAAGGACCAAGGCCATAGCCTATCCAAGACAAATAGCCATGTATATAACAAGAGAATTAACAGATCTTAGTCTTCCTAAGATAGGTGATGTCTTTGGAGGCCGTGACCACTCTACTGTTATTCATGCTTACGATAAAATAAGCAAAGATTTGGAAGAGGATCCTATATTTAAAATTGAGATTACTAATTTAATAAAAGAAATTAAATCTTAGCTGTTGATAAGTTTTTATAAGTGCCAATCTTATCCACAACTTATCAAGAATAAATTTTATTGAAACTCATAAGTTTAGGGGACTTATTAACAAATCCACAGGCTCTACTACTATTACTAATTAATATACTAATTTCTAGGAGGAAAAAATGCTAATAAAGGTTAACAGAAAAGAACTGACAAAACATATTTCCATAGTTCAAAAAGCAATTTCTCAAAGAACGACTATGCAAATACTTGAAGGTATAAAAATATCAGCTAAAAATAATAGCTTAACTCTTACTGCAACTGATACAGAAATAAGCATAAAGACAGAACTTAATGCCATTGTTGAAAGAGAAGGCGATATAGTAATAAATTCAAGACTCTTTGGCGATATTATAAGAAAACTTGAAAATGACATTATAAATATAAATGTAGAAAATTACATGATGAACCTTAAATGTGGGGATTCAATATTTAACTTATCCACACAAAAGGCTGATGAATACCCTGACCTACCTAAGGTAGAAGAAAATATTTCTATAAATATATCTGCCAAGGACTTAAAAAATATTGTAAAGAAGACTACTTTTGCAGTTTCTAATGATGAATCTAGAATTGTCTTTACAGGTGTCCTAATGGATATAAAGAAAAGCTACATTAATTTTGTTGCCTTAGATGGTTTTAGGATGGCAATTCAAAGACTTGAAAAGGAAACCGGAATAGAAAATTCTATTATTATCCCTTCAAGATCCTTAAATGAACTTGTAAAGATTATTGATGATGAAGAAGATCTTAAGTTAAATATTTCAAGAAATAATATTGTCTTTAACTTTAACAACACTGTATTTTATTCAACTTTATTAAGTGGAGACTTCTTTAGCTACAGTGCTCTTCTAAGAGATGAACACAAGATTTCTACATCTGTATCAAAAAGAGAATTCCAACTTGCAGTGGAAAGGGCATCTCTTCTTGCAAGAGAAGACAGGGCTAACCTAATAAAGTTAAATGTTAAGGAAAATTACATTGATATAAAGAGTAATTCCGAAATTGGAGATGTTTTTGAAAAGGTTAAGACATCAGAACACGATGAAAGTTTAGATATTGCTTTTAATTCAAGATATATTTTAGATGGAGTTAAGATTCTTGAATCAGAAGAAATTGTCCTTAATTTCACTGACTCAGTAAACCCACTAATAATTACAGAAGCAGAAAATGATTCCTATATATATCTTGTCCTACCAGTAAGACTTGCGGGGTAATTATGGAAACTATAAAAATAAACACTGAGTTTATAAAACTAGACTCCTTCCTTAAGTTAACAAACCTTTGTGAATCAGGTGGACTTGCCAAGACCCTAATTCAAGAAGGTGAAGTTATGGTTAATGGAGAAGTAGAAACTAGGAGAGGAAAAAAATTATACAAGGGAGATAAAATTTCTTTCCAAGGAAATGACTTTATAATTGGTGAAAAATGAAACTCAAGCATCTAAGACTTTTTAATTTTAGAAATTACAAGGGTTTAGATTTTGTTCCAGGTGAAAATATAAATGTCCTTTACGGCCTTAATGCTTCGGGAAAGACCAACTTGTTGGAATCTATTTACATGTCTATAAGGGCGACTTCCTTTAGGAGCTTAAAGGATGTTGATCTTATTAATATAGATGAAAATTTCTCAAGCATCATTACAAGATATATGACAGAAGACTACAAGGACGACTATAGGATTGAAATTTCAAAGTTTGAAAACAAAAAACTTTTTATAAATGACGACAAGGTAAATACTAAAGAATACAGAAAATCAAGATTCGTGGTACTTTTCAATCCTGAAGATCTAAATATAATAAAATATTCACCTAAGGAAAGAAGAAAATTCTTAGACGATTTGCTTTCAAATATTGACCTAAACTACGATTTTTATATGTACAAGTACAGGAGGCTCCTCTTTGAGAGAAACAAACTTCTCAAGATGAACATGGACAGAAACCTATTAGATGTCTATGACAGAGAAATCGTAAGAAATGGGACAAAAATAATTATAATGAGGCTAAAGACTATTAAGAAGTTAAATGAAATTGCCAAAAAACATTATAAAAATTTATCGGGAGACGACTTAAATATAACCTACCTATCCACAGTTCCTGTCTTTGTTGATGAGGAAGAACTTATGGAAAATTATTTGAGGATATTAAAAGAATCTCTCCCAAAGGACCTTGAAAAGAGATATACAACAATTGGACCCCACAGGGATGACTTGGACTTCAAGATAAATAAATTTTCATCTAAGTCCTATGGGTCTCAAGGAGAACAAAGATCTATAGTCTTGAGTTTAAAATTAGCTGAAGCAGATCTCATAAGAGATTTATATAAAACAAAGCCTCTACTTTTACTTGATGATGTCTTTTCAGAAATTGACTCAAAGAGAAGTAGATACTTATTACATTCACTAAAAGATTTACAAACCTTTATCACTACAACTGAGGCAGACGAATTTTTAAAATCTGTTGATGCCAATTTTTATAGGGTGAGCCAAGGTAGAATTTTGTAAAAGAATAGGAGAAAAAATGGCAAAGGATAAAAGACACTATGACGCGTCGGATATACAGGTCTTAGAAGGACTAGATCCCGTTAGAAAAAGACCGGGTATGTATATTGGATCTACTGGACCAAGAGGTCTACACCACTTAGTTTATGAAATTGTAGATAACTCTATTGACGAGGCTCTTGCCGGTATATGTGATCATATTATTATTAAAATAAACAAGAATGGAAGCGTTGAAATAACTGATAATGGTTCAGGTATACCAGTTGATATCCATCCACAAACAGGAAAGTCTACAGTAGAAACTGTACTTACAATCCTTCACGCAGGTGGTAAGTTTGACAACTCTGCCTACAAGGTTTCTGGTGGACTTCATGGTGTTGGTGTATCTGTAGTTAACGCCCTTTCCAACAAATTAGTTGCAACTGTAAAAAGAAATGGAAAAATCTACAGACAAGAATTCGCAAGAGGAATTAGAAAAAGTGACCTTGAAGTTATTGGGGAAACTAACACAGATGAAACTGGTACAACAATTTACTTTGAACCAGATGATACAATCTTTGAAACAGTAGAATTTTCTGACGAAGTTTTAGCTAAGAGATTTAGGGAGATGGCCTTCCTAAATAAGGGAATAAAAATTGAATTTATAGATGAGAGAAAAGACCTAAAGGAAGTCTTCCACTATGAAGGCGGAATCAAATCCTTTGTTGAATTTATAAATGCAAAGAAAAAGCCAGTACATGATGAAATCATCTACATAGATGAAATTAGGGAAGAGACAGCAGTTGAAATTGCTATTCAATACACAGACTCCTATTCAGAAGTTGTGCTTTCTTTTGCAAACAATATTAATACTGAAGAGGGTGGAACCCACCTATCAGGTTTTAGGTCAGCCCTAACAAGAACCCTAAATGATTATGGTAGAAAAAATAACATTATAAAGGAAAAGGAAGAAAACCTATCTGGTGAAGACGTAAGAGAAGGTATTTCTGCAGTTATAAGTGTAAAACTACCTGATCCACAATTTGAAGGACAAACTAAGGGAAAACTTGGAAATTCAGAAACTAGAGGAATTGTAGACTCGGTTTTATCTGAAGACCTAGCAGTTTTCTTGGAAGAAAATCCAAGAGTTGGAAAACAAATCCTAGACAAGGCCCTATCTGCAAGACGTGCAAGAGAAGCAGCTAGAAAGGCAAGAGACTTAACAAGAAAGAAAAATAATCTTGAGTCTATGACTCTACCTGGTAAGCTTGCAGATTGTCAAAACGACGATCCAAAGAGAAATGAAATCTTCCTAGTCGAAGGTAATTCCGCTGGTGGTTCTGCCAAAGACGGCAGGGACTCAGCCTACCAAGCAATCCTACCTCTTAGGGGTAAGATTATGAACGTTGAAAAGGCAAGACTTGATAGGATGCTAAACTCTTCAGAAATTCGTGCCATGATAACAGCCTTTGGAACAGGAATTGGAGAAGAATTTGATTTAGAAAAACTAAGATACGACAAGATCATAATCATGACCGATGCCGACGTTGACGGTGCTCACATTATGACTCTTTTACTCACATTCTTCTTTAGATACATGAAGCCACTTATAGAAGAGGGCCACGTTTATGTTGCCCAAGCTCCACTTTATGGAATTGAAAAGGGAACTAAGATTTTAAGATATTGTCACAATGAAAAGGAACTTAGACTTGCCCTAAAGGAATACAAGGACTCTAAGGTAAACATAAAGAGGTACAAGGGTCTTGGAGAAATGGACCCAGAACAACTTTGGGAAACAACAATGAACCCAGACAATAGACTTCTTTTAAAGGTAAATATTGACGACTTAGCAGAGGCTGATGACACCTTCTCAATCCTAATGGGAACAGAAGTTGAACCAAGAAGAGACTTTATAACAGAAAATGCAGTTTACGCTGATTATATAGATGCATAGGAGTAAACCATGAGTGAAAATAATATTATAGAATCAGGAATACTTGATGTAGATATTAATAAAAAGATGAGGTCTTCTTATCTTGATTATTCAATGTCTGTAATTGTTGCAAGGGCACTTCCTGATGTACGTGATGGACTAAAACCAGTCCACAGAAGAATTTTATATGGAATGCAGGGACTTAATCTTGCATCCAATGGACCTTACAGAAAGTCAGCAAGACTTGTTGGGGATGTAATGGGTAAGTATCACCCTCATGGTGACTCATCTATTTACGAAGCAACAGTTAGACTTGCACAAGACTTTAACACAAGATACACCCTAGTTGATGGCCAAGGTAACTTTGGTAACATTGACGGTGACGGGGCTGCGGCTATGCGTTATACAGAAGTTAGGATGACTAAGCTTGCAGAAGAAATGCTAAGGGATATAAATAAGGAAACTGTTGATTTTGTTCCAAACTTTGATGAAAACGAAAAGGAACCTACTATACTTCCAGCAAGATTCCCAAATCTTTTGGTAAATGGATCTTCTGGTATCGCCGTAGGTATGGCGACAAATATGGCTCCACACAATATGAATGAGTCCATTGACGGAATAATTGCCTACATTGACAATGATGAAATTTCAATTTCTGAACTTAACCAAATAATCAAGGGACCAGACTTTCCTACAGGAGCCCAAATTATGGGAACTGAAGGGATAAAGGAAGCCTATGAAACTGGAAGGGGAAAGATAACTGTAAGGGCAGTTGCTGAAATCAAATCCTTTAAGAACAATCGTGAAAAAATTGTAATAACAGAACTTCCTTACCAAGTTAACAAGTCTGCACTTATTATGAAAATTGCAGAACTTGCAAAGAACAAGGATATTGATGGAATTTCAAATATAACTGATGCTTCAAATAGAAAGGGCATCAACATAATTGTTGAACTAAAAAGAGATGCTAACGCAGAAGTTGTTTTAAATAAGCTTTACAAAAACACTCAAATGCAAACAACTTTTGGAATCATAAATCTTGCCTTAGTAAATGGAAGACCAGAAATCCTAAACCTAAAGCAAATTATTAGATATTATGTAGACCACCAAGTTGAAGTTGTAACTAGAAGAACAAAGTTTGACTTAGACAAGGCAGAAAAGAGAGCCCACATAGTTGAAGGTCTATTTATAGCTCTTGACAATATTGATAGGATTATAAAAATTGTTAGGGGATCTAAGGACGACAAGGAAGCAAAGGAAAAGTTCTACGAAGAATTTAAATTAACAGAAGAACAATCTCAAGCTATCTTGGATATGAGAATTAGAAGACTTACAGGACTTGAAAGAGATAGACTTGAAGCTGAATATGAAAAACTTCAAGCTGATATCAAGTGGTTTAAGGAAATCTTAGAAAATAATGATGTTCTTATGAACCTAATCAAGGAAGAACTTCTTGAAATAAAAGAAAAATATGGTGACTTAAGAAGAACTGTAATTTCACATGCTAGAACTGACATAGAGATCGAAGATATTATAAAGAAAGAAGATGTTGTTATAACTCTTACTCAATTTGGTTATATCAAGAGAATGAGTGAGGGAACTTATAAGCCACAAAAAAGAGGTGGCAGGGGAGTTTCTTCTGGCAATATGAGGGACAAGGATTTTGTCAAAGAATTGTTTGTCACATCTACTCATGATATGATTTTATTCTTCACATCTCTTGGAAATGTCTTTAAGTTAAAGGCTTATGAAATTCCAGAAGACTCTAGGACATCAAGGGGTACTGCAATAATTAACCTACTTGATTTAGATGAAGATGAGAGGGTAACTTCCATAATACCTGTTAAGGAATATGACCCAGACCTTAATTTCTTAATGGTAACTGAAAAGGGACTTATTAAGAGGACACCATTTAAGGATTATAAAAATATTAGAAAATCTGGTATCATTGCTATAAAATTAAATGAAGGCGACAAATTAATCGACGTTCATTTGACTAAAGATGATGAAGATGTAATACTTGTAACTAAAAAGGGTCTATCAATTAGATTTAATGAAGAACAAGTTAGAAAATCTGGAAGAAACTCCATGGGAGTTAAGTCCATGGACCTTGATAAGGATGACATTGTAGTTTCATCTGATCTTGTAGTAGATGACAAGTACCTTCTTGTTATATCAGAAAATGGTTATGGAAAATTAACTGAAATAGATAAATACAGACCACAAAACAGGGGTGGAAAGGGACTTCTAACTTACAAGATTACTAATAAAACTGGAGATGTTGCATCAGCTGCGGTAGTAGAAAAAGAAGACGACGTTATGATAATTGCAAATTCTGGAATTATTATAAGAATTCTAACTGAAGACATCTCAGTCCAAGGAAGAAACACATCTGGTGTTAAACTTATGAATTTGACAGATGCAAAAGTTGTAGCTGTTGCAAATTATATTGGAGACTAGGAGGCCTTATGGAATTTAAATTAGAGGCAAAAAATACTGATGAATTTTTAGTATTGTATCCAAAGGGAGAACTTGACGTTTATAATACAAAAAATTTTAAGGAAAAAACTATAAAGTTTTATGAAAAGGATAAAAAGGATATCTTATTTGACTGTAAAGATCTAGAATACCTGGACTCAACAGGTCTTGGTTCTCTTATCTACATCCTAAAGGAAGTGGAAAAAGAAGACCATAAAATTGTAATTGAAAACCTAAATCCTTCAATAATGAAACTCTTTAAGATAACAAAACTTGAAGATATGTTTGAAATCAGGGGGTAATATGGATACTTTAAAATATCAAATACCCAATGACGCCAAATATTTTTCTACAGTTAGGCTTATGCTTTCTGGCATCTTAAATATCCTAAATAGGGACATTGAAGAAATAGAAGATATAAAAATGGCTGTGACAGAAAGTTTAAATATTTGTCACGAGTTAACTGAAGATGACCACATAGACTTGGTCTTTGAAATAGAAGAAGATAAAAATATTAAAATTTGTGTAAGTGAAATTAGCGAGGAAAAATTAGAAGCATCTGAAGACCTATCTCTTGCAAAGACTATTATAGACTGTCTTGTAGATGAATCTCATTTTGATGGAAGTAAATTTATTTTATCTAAAAAATTATAAGGGTCTGTTATGAATTTAAAAGAATACAACAATTTAGATAGAAGACTAACAAAGGAAGAGAGAAAGGACCTCTTTAAGGAATATCACGAGACAAAAGATCAAGAAATAAGAGATATCCTTATAGAGGAACACCTCTACATTGCAGAAATCCTATCTAAAAAATATACAGGCAGGGGAATAGATTATGACGACATCTACCAGGTGGCATCAATTGGTCTAATCTATGCCATTGAAAGATACGACCCTGAAAAGGGATTTGAATTTTCTTCCTTTGCCACTCCAACAATAATTGGAGAAATAAAAAAATATTTTAGGGACAATGGGTGGACTATTAGGGTCCCAAGGAGAATCCAAGAACTTTCAAAGAAAATTTCCAATGCAACTGTGAGCCTTTCACAAAAGTATCAAAAGACACCTACTATAGACGAGATTGCAGAGTATTTGGACTCAACACCAGAAGAAGTCATGGAGGCCATGGAAGCATCCAAGGTTTACACACCACAATCTCTCGATGTCACTTATGAATCTGGAGATGAAAGTGAAGTCAACCTATCTGACTTAATTGGAGTGGAAGAAGCCTACTTTGACAAGATAGAATCCAATGACTTCTTTAAGAAGGCTATGGAGAACTTAGACGAAGTTGAGAGGACTATTCTAATTGACAGATACTTTAACAAGAAGACCCAAGTTGTAATTGCGAAGAAATTAAATATTTCTCAAATGACAGTTTCAAGGATCGAGAAGAAGGTCTTGGAAAAGATGAGAAAAGAAGTCGCTAAGACTATGGAGGTATAATGAATAGAAATAGATACCTGGTTACACTTTTAAAATTAGTGAATACCTTTGAAATAGTTGTCTCAGTTCTGCTAATAGCTGGCGTAATAGTTTCAGTTCCAGATATTATGAAGTATTATTTCAAGATACTTACAAGTGATGCTGGCTTATCCTATGAAATATTTCAAAATTTCCTATCCCACGTCCTCTTGCTAGTAATAGCCATAGAGTTTGTGGTACTTATGATTGCACATACAGACACCAACATCATTCACCTGATCTTGCTTGTAATTTCTAGAAAGATGTTAGTTTACTCTGACAATATGCTTGATTTACTTATAGCAACTATAGCCATAGCAGTACTCTTCGCTGTTAGGAAGTTCTTGTTGACAGGGGTAAATATGGACGCAGAAGGAGAAGATAATGAATACTCTGCATCAACTCCTGTGAAGATCCTAAACAAGAGGTATGGATTTGATATTGAGGCAGGCGAGACTACAACAATTGGTGGTTACGTAGCTGGTCTTCTTATTAAGAATGCAGAAGAAGCAGAAGTTGGAGTTATTGTCAACGATGGCGAATACATCTTCCAAATTGTCAAGATGGCAAGTGGTGGCGTTATAGAAACTGTTTCTGTTGAGAGAATCGACGAAAAAGCTAAAGAAGAAGACAAAGAAAAAGAAAATAAATAAAGATAAAAAGTGTCGGCTAGTCCGACATTTTTTTTTGTGATTTTAAAAATCAAAAAAAATAATAATTTATTAGTTAGTGCTTTTTTACTAATTAAAAATAAAAAATTGTAAATTAAAAATTGCAAGTTTATGGTTCTCACATAATTTGTAAAAAGAAAGAAAAAAATATTAAAAATGTTATAATTAAATTGGTGATAAGATGAAATACATAATGGCATTTGATGCAGGTACAACATCTGCTAGAACTATAATTTTTGATAAAAAGGGAAATCCAGTTTCTGTTGCCCAAAAGGACCTTATCAAGCACTTTCCAAAGCCTGGCTATGTGGAAGAAGAGCCAGACGACTTGTGGTCCAAGCAAATTGGTACAGCAGTGGAAGCCATGTCCAGAAAGGAAATTGACCCCAAGGACATAGCAGCAATTGGTATAACAAACCAAAGGGAAACAACAATTGTATGGAACAAGAAGACCATGGAGCCAGTTTACAATGCAATTGTCTGGCAGTGTAAGAGGACTTCAAAATATTGTGAAGAATTAAAGGAAAGAGGCCTGGAAGAAACTATAAGGGAAAAGACAGGTCTTGTTATTGACCCCTATTTTTCTGCCACAAAAATTAGGTGGATTTTGGAAAATGTGGAAGGAGCAAGGGAGATGGCAGAAAGGGGAGACCTCCTCTTTGGTACAGTTGAGACCTACCTCATTTATAAACTAACAGATGGAGAAGTCCACATAACTGATTACACCAATGCCTCAAGGACTATGCTCTTTAACATAAAAGAGAAAAAGTGGGACGATGAGCTTCTTGAGATTTTTGACATACCAAGGTCCATGCTTCCAGAAATAAAAAATTCTAGCCAAGTCTATGGCAAGTGCAAGTCTAAGTATCTTGGTTGCGAAATTCCTATAGCAGGGGCAATTGGCGACCAACAGTCATCACTTTTTGGTACAGCATCCTTTGAAAAGGGAATGGCAAAGTCTACCTTTGGGACAGGTGCCTTTATCCTAATGAATACAGGAGATGAACTAATTAGGTCACAAAATGGACTTGTAACAACTATAGCCTGGGCTATGGATGGGCAAATTAAATATGCTCTTGAAGGATCTATCTTTGAAGCAGGTTCATGTATAGACTTTATGCGTGACAACTTAAGGATAATTGATCAGGCAGATGACTCTGAATACATGGCAAATAAGGTGGAGGACACCAATGACTGCTATTTTATACCAGCCTTCACAGGTCTAGGTGCACCTTATTGGGATCAATATGCAAGGGGGTCTATAGTTGGCCTCACAGGGTCTGTAAATAAGTATCACATTGTAAGAGCTGCCTTAGAAGCAATAGCCTACTTATCTTGCGATGTAATAAGGGCAATGCAGGAGGACTCAAATACAAAAATCAGGTCCCTAACTGTTGACGGTGGAGTCAGCAAGAACAACTTCCTGATGAAATTTTTGTCTGACATAGTTGACGTTCATATTGAAAGACCAAAGGTTGTAGAGTTAACTGCCCTAGGAGCCTGCTACATGGCAGGACTTGCTGTGGGATTTTGGAAGGACATTGACGAAATAAGAGAAAACAATGCTATAGATAAGTGCTTCGATCCAGAAATGGATGAGTACGAGAGAAACAAAAAGATGGCAAGATGGCACGAAGCTGTAAAATATTCTATGAATTGGGCAAAATAGTTTTGCGATTTTAAAATTAATATTTATAAGCCAGTTTTACTTTAAAAGTAGATCTGGCTTTTTATTATTTAAATATAAATTTTTTGTATTTTTATTTATGAACTTAGGAGTTTAAATTAATTTGAAGCAAATACTTTTATTATTTTAAAATTAAATTTATAAAATTTTTAGAAAATTAGCCTCTATACTTATACCTTACAAAATAAAGATTTTACAGCTTTCTAGCAATGTAAACTTGTATTTATTTTAAACAATAATTTATAATATTAAAAAATTATTTAAAAATACTGTTGACTTTTTATTTTGTATTATTTAAAATACCATTTAAATTAAAAAATTCTTTTGAATCAAGAATTTAATTTTTATTTCAAATGTTTTGAAGTGGAAAAGTAAGTAAAGAATGTTTTTACAGAGAATTGCCATGTAAGTATTTTCGGGATCTCCCGTTACAGAGAAATTCATTATTGGATAAGTGCATCATTAAGATGAATTAGAGTGGTACCGCGAGTTTATTAACCTCGTCTCTTTGTATATAAAGAGACGGGGTTTTTTTATTAGGTGCCCAAGGAGGAAAAAAATGAAAAAGAAGTTAGTAAGAATGTCGCCCGCTATGTCAATAGCATTTGTACTTTTTGCATCACACGCTGGTGGTGGTTTTGCAACAGGTAACCAAGCAAATACATATTTTGTAAAGCTTGGTTGGTCTGGACTTGTGTCAGCCGTGGTTGCAATGGTCCTTTTGACTTGGACCCTCAAAGAAGCAATTGTAATGTACAACTCAAGGGGTCTAAAGTCCTACAAGGAACTTTTCGAAACCCTCTACCATCCCTTTGACAAGTTAGAACTTGTTTTTGAAGGATTTTACTACATCATGGTAGTGATGGTAATAGCAAGTACAATATCAGGATCTGCTTCAGCCCTAAAGGAATTTTTTAATTTCAACTACGGCTTGTCAGTCCTGGGAGTTAGTGTATTAACTCTTATGCTAGCAATATTTGGCGAAAGACTTGTTAGAAATGTGGGAACACTAATGGGAATGGTGATCCTTGTTACTTCAGTTTTAATCTATCTAGTTGGATCTTTTAAGGGAGACCTAGTAGGAGTTTTAACAAGTAACTTTTCAAAGACAGGTTTTTCAAACCTAGACAAGGCGATATTTAACGGATTTATCTATGCAGGATTTCAATGTGTGCAAATACCTTCCATGATTTCCTGTTCAAGAGTTTTAAATAGTGAGAGAGAAGTTTCAAAATCAATGAAACTATCTTGCCTAATAAACTCCTTGGCACTTGGACTTTCAGTTCTTATGCTCTTGGTTTGGAGAGGTTACTACACAGGCCTAGAAGGAGGAGAAGTTATACCAGCCCTTACATCTACAAATGCCATGGGCTTTAAGTGGATGACTGCATTTTATGTGATATCTCTTGTACTTTGCCTATTGTCTTCTGGAGTTTCAATAATCTTTGGCTTTGTTTCAAGATTTGAAAATTCAAAGGCCCTAAGAAAAGTTGAATCCCTAGAACTTAGAAGATTTGGACTTGCAGTGGGAATACTTGTCCTATCAATGGCAATATCAATGGCAGGCCTTACAAATATAATAAAATACGGCTACGGTTATTGTGGCTATATAGCAATATTATTTATAGTCCTTCCTTTTACAACAGTAGGATATTACAAAAATAAAAAGTATTTACAACCAGAAGTTAGAAGAGAATTTGTATTAGATTAATCAGAGGAGAAAAAAGATGAGAACAGTTAAGATGACAAATTACAGCGTATCACAAAGGGGATATGAAGGACTAGGCAAGTTAGTAGAAGAATACGGCTTCAAAAAAGTTGTCCTAGTTGGAGGTAAAAGAGCCCTTGGGGCAGTTTCACAAAAAATTAGAGACGGCTTAAAGGGTTCAAGTGTAGAAGTCCTTGGCGAATTCGTTTATGGACATGAATGTACCTTAAACAACATAAATTCCCTAATGGAAAAGGAAGAAGTCCAAAAGGCAGATGTAATTTTTGCAGTAGGAGGAGGAAAGGCACTAGACACAGGAAAAGTTCTAGCAGGTTTCTTAAATAAACCTTCCATGTCCTTCCCAACAATTTGCTCCAACTGTGCAGGTGGTACTGCCATTGCAGTAGTTTATAATGATGACGGATCCTTCCTAAGATATGAATTAATTCCAGCACCAGTTCACATGTTTGTTGAAGTAGAAACAATTGCTGAAGCACCAGAAAAATACTTTTGGGCAGGCATTGGCGATGGACTTAGCAAACAGCCAGAAGTTCTCTTTGCGACAAAGGGACTAGAGGACCTAGACTTCGTAGCTAACATTGGAGTTAGCATTGCCAAGACTTGCCAAGAGCCTTTCCTAAAATATGGCGAAGAAGGACTTAAGGATGTAAGAGAAAACAAGGCATCAAAGGCAGTAGAAGAAGTTGCAACAGATATCCTAGTTAACACTGGCTATGTATCAAACTTAACAAATGGAGATAAGTATTATTACAACTCATCTCTTGCTCATGTATTTTACAATGTATCAACATCAGTAAAAAGAGATGGAGAATACCTTCACGGAGTCCTAGTATCCTATGGAGTTTTAGTCCTTCATGCCTACGACCACAATTATGAAGAGTTTGAAAAACTTGCAAGATTTAACAAGAAGTTAGGTCTACCAGTAACTCTTGAAGAAATTGGCTTAACAAGGGATGACGTAAGAGAAATGGCAAAGAAAGTTTATGACACAACAGAATGGCAAAAATCAGAAAAAGCTCTAAGTGAAGAAAAATTTGTAGAAGCAGCCTTTTACGCAGATGATTTTGGAAAAAAATTATTAGCAGAATAATAATTTTTAAAAATTGAAAAAGATGATGAAAAAAGACCTAGAATTTAATCTAGGTCTAATTTTTTGTTAACTTATAAATTAATTGGCATTAGCATATTCCATGTTGTAAGCCTTACAAATTAGGTTTAAATTTTTGATGAAAATATACCAAGCAACAAAGAAACCTAAACCGCAGAAGATTGATCCAATGAGAAGCCATAATAAGAAGGAAGATCCGTTGTCTTGGGTGTACCTATTGTATCTTGGGGCATTGGATTGAATCCTATTCATTACATTAAAATCCCAGAATAAACAATAGATGTTACAAGTTATTATTCCCAAGAAAAAGAATTTCATAAGGCCACTTGTTTCTTCTCCGTCACCATTACAAACTATATTTAAGCTATCTGAAATCTTGTAGACAAAATACAATTGATAAAATCCACAAGTTATAAAGGATAGTAGTACATATAATGGAAAAGACCAGTCGTCTTTTACATAGCCCCTAAAGGGAGCTGGACCAAGATTTCCTCCATAATTATTGTAAGCATTGTAGGAGCCTGCATTATTATAGTTGTTTGAATTATTATAATTGTTGTTATAGTTGTTATTATTATTGTTGTTATAAGCATTTTGATTTTTATAACTTTCAAACTTTTGAGCCTTTTTGGCTTCAGATTTTTCTTGGAAATCACTCTTGCTCTTGTCAAATATTGAAATAAAAACATTAATAGAGTCGTTAAGTTCTCTTTTTAAAAATTCTACATTAGAAATATTTGAAAAATAATTATCAGGATAAATTCTTTCCTTGCTGTTTCCAATAAAATAAATAAGACCTATAACTATAAGTGCAACAATAACTAGGTAAAAATTACCATAGAAGCCACCGTAATAGAAAATCTTGGAAATTATGAATAAAAATACATTTGTAATTAATAAGAATAGACCTGAAATTAAAAGGCCGTTAAATAATTCCTTGTTCCTGCCAGTGTTCCAATTTTTAAAAATTGAAAAGAGAGAGAAGGTCATAAAAACCAAGGATATAGCAATGCCTCCTAGGAAGGGTAGACTAAATAAAAAATATAAAAAATTTGAAAATCCCATCATAATAAACCTCCTATAAATGAGAAGAAAAATCCAAAGAAAGCAAGGATTGTTGTTACAGAGGCAATACCTGTTACAATCATAAAGACTAGAGCAATTATTTTTACAGGACTTAAGCCTGCCTCTCCATTATAATTTTCTTTTTTATTATAAGTGAAGTCTTCTTTATAAGGTTTTTCTTCCTTTACTCTTTGTTTTTGTGAAGAATTTTCTTTTAAATCTTCACTTGGTCTTATTATCTCCTTATGAACTTCAAGCTTTGGAGGATTCTTGTCCTCATCTCTATCTAAGATCTCTGGAACTTTTACTCTCTCATCAAGAGGGTCATCTAAAATTTTTGGAGCCTCAACTATTTCTACTTTTTCTTCCTTAAATAAATCTTCTTTTTGAGATTCTTTTGAAAGACTCAAGTCTTCCTTAATCTCTTCAGCAATTTCTTCTTTAACTTTCTCGCTTTCAGAAGGCTTTTCTTCAAATTCCTCAGGCACTAGGTCCATGGGATCCTCATCAATTATTGGAGGCTTAAACTCCTTTAAATTTTCCTTTTTGGCCTCAAGTTTGTCGGGATCTACTGGGACAGGCGCACCGCATTGGTCGCAGAACTTCATATGTTCGTCTAGCCTGTTGCCACACTTAATACAAAACATAAGTCACCTCATCAATTCTTTCAAAAAATTAAAAATCTTGTAGAAGATGGATTCATAGGGTCTAAAAACAACGATGGTGTCATTTGGGTCCATCATCCTAAAAACATAAACAATTAAAAACACAAGAACAAAGAAAATCTCTAGTCCTCTTAAAAATTTTTTTGAGAACTTGTCCCTAAATATATAAATAATAAGTCCAAGGGCTGGGAGAACAAATAGGGGATGATAATAATAGGCAGACTTGAAGTCCAGTCTTAGGAGACTAAGATAAGCCCTAGTCATCCCACAACCTGGGCAAGACACTCCAGTTATAAATTTAATTGGGCAAGTTATGCCAAAAACTTGTAGAATTCCATATATAAGAATTACCAGTATTATGAAAACAAGTAAGCTATTTTTATTTCTCTTCACTGCGATATTTCCTTTGTATAAAATGTTTTCCTAATTGATATTATACACAAACAAAATTATAAAATCTATTTCTTAGTATTATAGGTAAAAATTTAAAAGTATAAATTTAATATTAGGAAAAGCTTATTTCATTTTGTTATAATGAATATAGAGAAAAAATAAGGAGATTTTTATGGACTATAATAAATATTTAAGGGGAAAAATGGTACCAGCCTTTGGCTGTACTGAGCCCATAGCTTTGGCTTTTGCAGCAAGTCGTGCAAGATTCATCCTAGGAGAAGACCCAGAGAGAATCACAGCCAGGTTATCGGGCAATATTATAAAAAATGTAAATAGCGTCAAGGTACCAGGTACTGATGGGAGAAAGGGGATTGAAATTTCTCTTGCAGCTGGAGCCTTCTTAGGGGATTATACAAAAAAACTTGAAGTCTTATCTAATGTAGACAAGTCAAAGCTTGAATACTTAGACGATTTAATAAAAAAAGGACTATGCGACATAGAACTTCTTCATGAGAAGAAGGGTCTTTACATTGACGTATCCATGGAAAAGGGAGAAAAAACTTCTCGAGTAGTGATCAAGGACTTCCACACAAATATTATTTTTGAAAGTCTAAATGATGAAATTCTTTTTGAGAAAAAGAAAGAAGAGCTTGAGGAAGTAGAGGGCAAGGTTGACCTATCTTTTGACAAGATTTATGACTTTGCAAAAAATGGAAATTATGATGACATTATTGATGTCTTGGACAAGGAAATTGAGTACAACTACGCCATTGCCAAGGAGGGAATCGAAAATCCTTGGGGAGCAAATATTGGCAAGATGGTCCTTGAAGAAGCAGGAGACAAGTATTCTGAAAAGCTTGTGGCTTACGCAGCTGCAGGGTCAGATGCCCGTATGTCTGGCTGTGAAAAACCTGTTGTCATAAACTCTGGATCAGGCAACCAAGGTATTACAGTTTCTGTCCCAATAATTATTTATGCCAAAGACCACGACATTCCAAAAGACAAACTTTACAGGGCCCTAATCTTTGCCAACCTAATTGGTCTTTATATAAAGGAAGGAATTGGCGAACTTTCAGCCTACTGCGGAGTTGTGTCTGCAGGCTGTGCTTCAGTTTGTGGTCTTGCCTTTATGAAAGATGAGGACAAGGATATAATCAAGGCAACTTTAACCAATGCTCTTGCAACAAATTCTGGCCTAATTTGTGACGGTGCCAAAGAATCCTGTGCCATAAAAATTGCATCAAGTCTAAAGATGGGCTTCTTGGCATATAAACAAGCAAAGGAAGGCAATTCTTTTAAGGCAGGCGACGGAATCGTCAAGGGCGACATAGACGAGATGATAAAAACTGTGGGCCACATTGCCATGGAAGGAATGAGGGAGACAGACGAAGTTATCTTGAAAGAGATGATTGGCAAATAAATTTTTATAAAATATTAAATATTTATTTCCTTGTAAAGAAAGGATGACTAGATTATGGATACTGCCATTGATAATTTTTTAATGGAAATAGAAGAAGATTTAAAAAACTTTAGAAATGGTGATGCAGTTAGGACCACAGGAAGAGCTGAGAATTTTCTTTTGGATCATGCTGATGAGATTGAAAAAGAAAGTGAGGAAGTATTCGATCCTGCTTTTGATGTTCAAACAGAATTTGCTGAACTAGAGTCAGGTGCAGATAATAGAAAAAGACTAGCTGAGATAAGAAGACTCTATAAAAAGATAAAAACCATCCAAGAATCAATTGAAGATTAAGATTAAATTTTATAAAAATTCACATAAAAAGACGAAGTCTCATGACCTCGTCTTATTTTTTTAGAAATTTTTATTTTTCAATTACTTCATAGCCCATGTTTTTTAAAATTCCTGTCACAGAATTTTCTGGTACAAGGTGGGCTGATCCAACTAGGATGAAGTAGGTGTTTTTGCCATCTTTCTTTAACATGGCGTCAATTTTTTGAGCCATCTTCTTATCCCTTTCACTTAAGAGGGCCTCGTTGAACTTTTCTGAAGCTTCATCACCAGACCTTGAAAGGATTTTTTTCATCTTGTCCCTGTCACCAGTTGACCAAGCAAGGAGCATCTTGTCCACTCCCTCATTTATATTCTTGTAGCCATTTCGCTCAATCTCGCTAGTCACAGACTCAATCATCTTTATATAGGCATCTTGGTCAAAATTTGCAAGGAGATTTGCTTGAAACTCCATGGACTCAAGCTCCCCAATTTCAATTTTATTTAAGAGACTCATGGCAACAAAATAGGATTCAACCCCAAAGGAAGCCTTAGGAGCATCAAGCCTTGGGTCAAGAGATAGGGTGTTGTAAACTGCCCATGGCTTAAGCTTAATTAGCTTGTCTTCAGTTAAGCCAAAGCCCTTGAAGATTCTTAGGACTCTTGCGTAGAGTTCATCGCCTAGGTCATCTTTTAGGTTTTTTCCATCCTTGTAATAGAGTTTTTCTTCCATCTTCTTAGCTTCTTTTTTGTTTGTAGTGTCAATTTCCATAAAGAGCTTGTCGGAAGACTTTAGGGCATTTAAAATTTCCTCATCAATAGGATAAATCCAGTCTCTGCCCACGTGGATAGATCCCAGCATGTAAATTTTATTTCCCTTGTTGTTAACCTCATAGAAGAAGCCCTTAGAAGTCTTGCCCTCATCTTGGAGGACCTTATTAACAGCCCTCTTGTAGAGGCAAATCATCTCCTGGAAGGGGATTTTTTCCTTTAAGTATTTTTCGTCAGCTGAGCCCAAGAATATTTTAGAATCTCTCAGGTCCTTTATATCAAAGGTATTTTTGTTTAAAAGTTTTGAAATTGAATTTAAGACTTCAAGGCGACTTAAGTCCTTGAAGGCAAAGTCTCCACCAGTTTTTAGTCCACTTTTTTCAAGTTTATCTTTAGAAAGCTTGTAAGTTTCTCTTGCATCTTCAAGAGTTACAGGTTTTCTAAAGTCCCTTCCTTCATAAAAGGTCTTGGCAGGTAGGATTCCCATAAATTGGGCATCGCTAAGGTCACTTACAGCCCAAGATGAGTAGGAAGGCGATGGATTTTTCTTGGAATCAGATTTTGATTTGACCTCGTGGGCCTCCTCAATTTTTTTGTCCAAGGTATTTTGTGGGTTTTTATCTTCTGCATTTGCCTTAACTTCTTCCACCTTTATCTCAACCACTTGAGGTGCAAGCTTCTCATCAGCTGCAAGGGCTGGACTTATTAAAAGTGGTATAAGACCAAGGCTTAAAAGTAGATTTTTTATTTTTTTCATTTATTTCACCTCTTGGTAAATTTCCCTTAGGTTTTCTATTAGTCTTTCATTGGCATCATCATCTAAGATGCAAAATCTAAAATATGATTTGTCTAAATTTTTAAAAGTTTCGCAGTTTCTTACTACAAGGCCTTTTTCCATGAGTTTATCACGAAGGATCCTTGCGCCAGGACCTCTTAAAATCTTGACCAAAATAAAGTTGCCATAGGACTCGAAGGCCCTTAGGCCTTTGATCTCTGCAAATTCTTTATAAAGACCTTCCCTGCGAGTCCTTATAAAGTCGTGGACTTCTCTCATATAGGCTTCATCAGAGAACATGACCTTGCCGCAGATTTCTGCCACAGAATTAATCTGCCAGAGGACTTCCTTGTCCTTGAAAAACTTCAAAAGTCCATGATTTGATGTGAGTCCATAGCCAAGTCTTATGCCAGGAAGGGCAAAGAACTTAGAAGTTCCCCTAACGACGATTAACTTACCGTAGGACTTTGTCAAAGATGATGAGGAGAAAGTCGCCATGTCTGTGAACTCAATATAAGTTTCGTCCACCAAGACTGTGGCTTCAGTTTCCTTCAAAATTCTTTCTATTTCAGATCTTTTTAAAATTGTTCCAGTAGGGTTATTTGGATTTGCAAAAATAAAGAAGTCAATATTTTTTTCATTTATAGTTTTTATAAGTTCATCAAGATCTATTCTAAAATCATTTTTTTCTTCTAAATTGTATTCGCCTATGTAGGAAGAAATTTTCCTTAATTCACTCTCATACTCAGAGTAACAAGGTGATAGAATCATAGAAGTTTTTGGAGCAAAATAGTGAATTGCATCCCTTAAAATCTCTGTAGACCCAAGTCCCAGTACAATATTTTTATCATCACAAGATGCATAAGAAGATATAGCTCTTCTTAAGTCCACGTAGTCTACGTCGGGATAAGTTGAAAGTAAATTTAAGTTTTCTTTAAGACTTTCAAGGGCCCTCTTTGATGGGCCAAGTGGATTTATATTGGAAGAAAAATCCCTAATGTCTTCAATTTTTATACCTTCGACCTTTGCAATTTCAAAAACATTTGCGCCGTGACTCTTCATTTTAACACCTCATTTCCTATTGTACCCTATTTGGTAAAAAATTACATATATTATATAATAAGGGGTAAGAAGAGGGTGAGGTGGCTTATGAATAATTTTAGAAATGACTACAGTGATTTTGGATCCAAAGAAATCTACCAAGAGATAGAGAGGATTTTTGATAAAAAAGTTTCGGGCTATGGGACTGATGAAATTTCCAACCAAGCTAGAGACTTAATTTTAAGAGAAATTGGAAGGGAAGCAGACATTGAGTTTGTGTCTGGAGGGACTGCTACAAATATTTTGGCAACGACCTTTGGTCTAAGACCCTATGAGGCAGTTTTATCTGCATCGACTGGCCACATAACCCACCACGAGACTGGGTCTATCGAAGCCACAGGCCACAAGGTTGTGACTCTAAAGACAGCTGATGGCAAGTTAAGGGCTGATGAAATTAGGAAATTTATCGATGACCAGCCAGGAGAAATTGACGTAAAGATAAAAGTTGTCTACATTTCTCAAACTACTGAAGTGGGAACAGTTTATTCCATAGACGAGATTAAAGAAATTTATGAAGTCTGCCAGGAAAAAAATTTGTATCTTTATATTGACGGAGCAAGAATTGCCCACGCCATGGCTGCAAATTCTAGCAAACTATCTGACTACGCCAAGTATTCTCACATCTTTTCCCTTGGTGGAACAAAAAATGGGGCAATCTTTGGTGAAGCCCTAGTGATTTTAGATGAAAATTTGAAAAAAGATTTTAGGTATTACTTGAAACAAAGGGGAGCTATGATGGCAAAGTCCTTCTTAATTGGCTTGTCCTTCAAGGTTTTATTCCAAGATGGACTTTATTATGAAAATGCCAAGAGGGCCTATGACATGTCAAGGATGCTTGTTGACGGTCTAAAGGACCTGGGAAGGGACCCAGTCTTTGGCGAGTCCAACCAAGTTTTTATAAAATCTAGCCCAGGGGAAATTGAAAAGTTGAAGAAAGAAAATATTTTTGAAATAGAAAATGCCAAGGAGTCTATTATTAGACTTGTGACAAATTACAGGACAAGTGAAGAGGAAGTAAGAGGATTTTTAAATTCTATAAATTATTAGGAGGAATCATGTTAGAAAGAAATATGACAGTTGAAGCTGCGGTAATGGAAAACCCAAAAGTCTTAAAGGAAATTCAAAAGCTTGGAGGAGAATACGACTTTATAGCTATGGAAAGTCTTGAAGATGCCCTAAAGTCTCTAGGGGAAGACTACGACCTATTTATCAAAAAAGTTGAAGGTCAAGCTGACTTCAAGGATATGGATAGGGTTAGAAAGATGTCTAAGGAAGAGATAATCAACTACATTGTAGAAGAAATTCATCCACAAGAACTTGCTACAACAGAAAAAATTGACGAAATCTTTAGGGGAGCAATAAAAAAATACTACAGAGAAAGAGGAGAACAACTTTTTGTAATATATGAAGTCCTTCTTCTTATCAAGGCAGAACTTGTTTCACACTTTTCCAGCGAAGAAGAGTATGAATTCAAAGATGCCATTGCAGGCAAGAAGGTTGACTTTGAAAACCTACTTGCTGAACACGAAAAGACTATTGGCCTCTTTGACAGGATCAAGTACCTAAATCGTGACTACAAGATGAATGCAGAAGAGCCAGAAATCAAGGAACTTAACAAGCTTATGGGAGACCTTGACGAGGACATGAGAAGACACATTTATATAGAAAACGAAATTCTATTTAAGATGTAAGGTCTTAGATTTATAAATTTAATAAACAAATAAAGAATCGAGAGTGGCACTGGGGAGTGTAAAAATATTTAAAAGTAAAATGGTTTAGCTTTGGCTAGACCATTTTTTATTGTTCCGATATAGGGTTTCTATTATTTCGCAGGATAAAATTTACCCATAAAAATATTTTTTTCGCATAAAACATGGTATAATTTATGCGAATGTGGAGGTTTTTATGCGTAAATTTGATTACAGTTTATTGAAAGAAAAAAAATGGGATGCCGAAATCTTAAATTATATTTCACAAATTAGCGAGTATAAGGGAAGACAAGAATTATACTTAAGTCAGAAGCCGACAGTTCTAGATAATCTAGTAGAACTTGCCATTATACAGAGCACTCAAAGTTCTAATGAAATTGAGGGAATAAGAACTACTGATTCCAGAATAAAGGACTTAGTCAAGAAAAAAGTTGCTCCTAAAAATAGAGATGAAGAAGAAATACTAGGTTACAAGGAAGTTCTCTCTACAATTCATGAATCTTTTGATTATATCCCAATAAATTCAAAAATAATTTTGCAACTTCATAGGGACCTCTACAAATTTTCAAATAAATCAATTGGTGGAAAATATAAAAATTCGCAAAATTATATTTCAGAAACAAAAAAAGATGGGGAGACTATAGTTAGGTTTAAGCCTCTTGACCCTTTTGAAACTCCACAAGCAATTGAAAAAATTTGCCAAGAGTACAATAGAGAAATTGACAAGGGAGAAGTAAGCCCCCTAATACTAATTCCAATTTTCATACACGACTTCTTGTGCATCCATCCCTTCAACGATGGGAATGGAAGGATGTCAAGGCTTTTAACAACTTTGTTGTTATACAAATTAGGATATGTTGTAGGAAGATATATAAGTCTTGAAGAAAAAATAGAAAAAACTAAGACAAATTACTATCTTGCCCTGGAAAAAAGTGGTGTAAATTGGTATGAAAATAGTGAAGATACAACATATTTTATAAAATATATTTTGGCTATTATACTTGCTGCCTATAGAGATTTTGAAGACAGAGTAAATATTTTCGACACAAAGCTATCAGCACTTGATCAAGTTTTAAATGCTATTGATAAAAAAATTGGAAAATTTACCAAGAGTGAAATAATGGAGCTTGCTCCAGAAATTAGTAAGTCCTCTGTAGAAAAATCTCTAAAAGAATTATTAGAAAAAGATATAATTGAGAGACATGGAATTGGAAAGGCAACCTATTATACAAAGAAATAATTTATATAAGAGACTTAGGATAAGATTAATATCTTGTCCTTTTTTATTTGCAAGAAATATTATTCCGTAAAAATTATTCTTTCCCGTAAAAACAAGAAAAATTATGCGATTTTTAAGTATATTAAGAAGTCTTATCAAAAACTTGTAAAAAAATTCTCTTAGTGTTAAGATAAAAATAGAGAACACCCCTAGGGGGGTATGGGAGGTAATATGGAAAAGAAATTTGATGTCAGAGGGATGACTTGTTCTGCTTGCGTCGCCAATGTAACCAAGGCTGTAGAAAAGCTTGATGGCGTAAGCACTGCCAACGTCAACCTCATGACCAACTCAATGAAGGTTAATTTTGATGAAAATAAAATAAATGATGAAGAAATTATAAGAGCTGTGGAAAAAATTGGCTATGGAGCAAGCCCAGCTGGAGAAAAAACAAAATCTCAAGACAAGTCAGTGGATGACAGGGAAAGAGCCCTTAAGAATAGACTAATATCTTCTAGCATCTTTATGCTGGTCCTCATGTATATTGCTATGGGTCACATGGTCCACCTGCCAACTCCAGGGGTCTTTCATGGAAGAGAAGGGGCAATAATTTTTGCCTTCTCGCAATTTCTCTTGGCCTTACCCGTTGTATTTATAAACAGAGACTTCTACATCTCTGGTTTCAAGGGACTTAAGAACAGGGCGCCTAACATGGACAGCCTTGTTGCCATTGGGTCTTTGGCAGCCCTTGTCTATGGAATCTTTGCCATTTACATGATGGCTTATGGTTTTGGTCATGGTGACATGGGACTTGTAGATGCCTACAAAGACAATCTCTACTTTGAGTCCTCAGCCATGATTTTGACCCTCATAACTGTTGGGAAATACTTGGAAGAAAAGTCCAAGAACAAGACAAGGTCATCTCTTGAAAAATTAATGGACCTTGCTCCAAAGATGGCTACAATACTTGAAGATGGCAAGGAAGTTGTAAAAAACATTGAAGATGTAAGAGTTGGAGATATTTTACTTGTTAAGCCTGGCGAGTCTGTTGCAGTTGACGGCAAGGTCATTGAAGGTGCATCGTCTCTTGATGAATCGGCAGTAACTGGCGAGTCTATCCCAGTTCAAAAGTCTGTGGGCGATAGGGTAATATCAGCTTCCATTAATACAACAGGATCCTTTAAGTTCCAAGCAGAAAAGGTTGGCGAGGACACAACAATTTCACAAATTATAAAGTTAGTTGACGAGGCCAACCAGTCCAAGGCTCCTATTGCCAAGTTGGCAGATGAAATTGCAGGAGTCTTTGTGCCAGCAGTTTTAATTATAGCTGCAGCAACTTTTGGTATCTGGATGGCACTTGGCTACGGATTTGAAAACGCACTTAACTTTGCCATATCAGTCTTAGTTATTTCTTGTCCTTGTGCCTTGGGACTTGCAACACCAGTTTCAATAATGGTGGCAACAGGCAAGTCTGCCGACTTTGGACTTCTATTTAAGAATGCAGAAGTTTTGGAAAATCTCCACAAGATCGACGTCATTGTCATGGATAAGACTGGGACTATTACAGAAGGCAAGCCAATCTTAACAGATATTGTGACAGACCTCGATCAAGATGAGTTTTTAAAAATTGCTGGGTCTTTAGAAAAAAATTCTCAACATCCATTGGCTTCCGCAATATTAAATTACGCAGAAGAAAAAAATATAAACTTAGGAGAAATCACTAACTTCAATTCAGTTAGCGGCAGGGGCCTAAATGGAGAGGTCGCTGGAAAGAAGTATCTTGCTGGAAACCTTGAATACATGCTTGAAGAAAAGATTAACCTAAAGGACTTTAGGGCCAAGGCAGAAGACCTGGCAGGCCAAGGCAAGACTTCAATGTACTTTGCCAACGATAGGGAAGTCATGGGGATAATTTCTGTCAAGGACTTGCCCAAGAAGTCATCAAAGGATGCAATTAAGCTCCTAAGAGACATGGGCAAGAAAATTATTATGCTAACTGGAGATAATGAAAAAACTGCAGAAGCAATCGCTGGGGAAATTGGAGTTGACGAAACCCTTGCAGGTCTTTTACCTCAAGATAAAAACAAGGAAATCGACAAAATCCAAAAATCTGGCAAGAAGGTCCTAATGATTGGAGATGGAATCAACGATGCCCCATCCCTTGCTAAGGCAGACATTGGCATGGCAATAGGTCATGGGACAGATGTGGCAATTGAATCATCAGACGTAGTTTTGATGAGGTCCGACCTCTTAGACGTTGTTTCAGCCCTTGAACTTTCCAAGGCAACAATAAAAAACATCAAGGAAAATTTATTCTGGGCATTTTTCTACAACACAATAGGAATTCCTCTTGCTGCAGGACTTTTGTTCCCAGCTTTTGGTATTAAACTTTCCCCAATGTTTGCTGCCTTTGCCATGAGTATGTCATCAGTCTTTGTTGTCAACAATGCCTTGAGGTTAAGAAGATTTAAGCCAAGGGGAGTGAAAAGATCCTTGGAAGAATCAAACTCTTCAAGCAAAAAAGAAAATGTAGATAAGCAAAAAGATTTGGAAAAAAGTGAAAAAATTACTAGAATAGAAGTAGAAGGCATGATGTGTGGCCACTGCGAGAAAAGAGTTGCTGATGCCCTAGAAAAAACTGGCAAGGCAAAAAATATTCTGGCAAGCCACGAAAACTCTTCTGTAGAATTTATAGACCAAGGTCTAAGTCCAGAAGAAATAAAAAATGCCATTGGAGATGCAGGTTATAAAATTATTAAAAATAAAGGAGAAGATAGTATGGAAAAAATTTTAAATGTTGAAGGAATGTCTTGCAAACACTGTGTAGCATCAGTAAGGAAAGCTCTTGAAGGTCTTGATGGAGTAAGAGAAGCAGACGTAAACCTTGATGACAAGAAGGCAAGGGTAGAACTTGACAAGGACCTTGCAGATGAAGTCCTTGTTAAGGCAGTTGAAGATGCTGGTTTTTCTGCAAAAATAGAAAAATGAGAGCAGACAAGGAAGTCCAACTTAGGAAATTAAAGACTGTCAGGGGACAAATTGATGGCCTTATAAAAATGGTGGAGGAAGACAGGTACTGCCTAGACGTCTCCAACCAGCTCATGGCCTCAATCTCCATCCTTAAAAACATAAACAAGGATGTCCTGACAGCCCACCTAAGGGGGTGCGTCAAGGATTCTTACTCCAAGAGCCAGGAGGAAATTGACGAGAAAATCGAAGAGATTAATACAATAATAAACAAGTTGTCAAAGTAGGTTTTTTATGAAATTTAAAAAAATATTTTATTTGTTAGTAGTCTTAATTTTTCTAACAGCTTGCAAGAAGGATGAAAGTCACGAGATAAAATTTTCCACTGGAGAAGTTTATAAATTTGAATCTTTAAGCGTGGAAGTAATTGCAGATGAAGAAAAAATGACTACAAGAGAGATTTTTTCTTCTGAAAACAATGAAGAAAAGTTAGGAGAGATAATAAGTCTCTTGGGAAACTGTAAAGTTGTGGACCAGAGATATTCCTATGCTTCAATCCCAGGTTATAAAAGTTTATTAATCAATTTTCACAATAAAGATGAGGAAGATACAATTTATATGTACGACTCAGAAAGAGATAGAGATACCAATAAATTTCACTATTCTTTCTATGGAAAGCTTGGCAACCAAGAAGGTCCTACACTCTTATCAGATAAGGACTTAATTTCGGAGATAAAGTATATAATAGACAAATAAAAAAATCACGGTAGAAATATTTTTACCGTGATTTTTTAATGCTTAAAATTTTACCAGGTACAAAGGCCTGTTTTTTCTTGGATTTTCCAGAGGATTCTCAACAAGAATCCTTTTTCATAAAAGTCCTCAAGAGGCAAAGTGTAATCTCCGCCCTTATTATTCCAAATTCTTGCGTAGTAGTCCTTCATCTCTTTTGCCATAGGAGAATCTTTTTCCATCTCCACTGCAAGGTTTGTCTCAAGGTTAAAGTTATCCAAGTTTCTCCTTGTGTAGTTGGCTGATCCAAGTATGGCAAGGGGGTTCTTGTCCTTGAAGTCGAAGTAAATAAATTTTGTGTGGAACTGCTCGCCAGATGTTTGGTACCAGCGAATATTTATGTCTGGATAGTCTTCCTTTAATTCGCTTAGGGCAGGTCTATTGGGTGATCCATTTTTCTCAAGACCAAAGGCATCCTTGTTGAGGTCTGCGATGATTTTTACATCAACACCACGCTTTGAAGCCTCGCCTAGCTCTCTTAAAATCCTAAATTCTGAAAGATAAAAGATTCCAAGATTTATCTCGTCGCCCTTCTTTGTTTCCTTAATATTTTTTGAAATTTCATCATAAATTTTTCCTTCAGTGATGACCTTTAACTTGTAGGGAGAAGTGACTTCTTCTGCCTTAAAGTTTTCTATTACACTAGGTAATTTGTCAAAAAATATAGATTCAGACTTAATTAAATCCTCCATAGACTTGCCACGAAAGACCATTGCCACGTTGGAATGGTGGGCTGATGGATCGTGGGGATTTGCAGATGCAACTAGGGCTTCCTTTTCTGAAATCAAGACCTTCCTGTGGTTGCCCTTGAAGTTGGCAAGTTTTAAAATGGACCTCACATTTACCTTGTCGGCATCCTTGTCAAAAAAGTTTTTGATCCAGCCGCCACCAGATGTCCCAAACCACTGGAGGTAGGCCCTGTAAAAGCCAGAGACTAGTGCGTTGGAGTCACGCATTTTGTTTAAGTCAGTAACCACCACATCAATTCCATTTTCACGAAGCCTCTTTAGATTATCTTCTTCATAAGCCCCGTAAAAATTATTTATGGGGTCTGTGACAAATAAAATTGGCATGGCAGGATTTTCCTTCTTCTTTGCAATTAAGAGGTCCGTCATCTCTTCCACTTGATTTGGGAAACTCATGGTATCAGGGTACTCGTCGTTAAAGAGAAAGAAGTCCACCATTAGAAAGTCCTTGGCATTTTTTATAAGTTCCATCTCATGCTTAAAGATCCTCTTCTCGTGAAGTCTCTTTCCATCCTTTAAGTAGGTCAAGTCATATAAAAATTCGCAGTCGGCATCCTTAAAGTCAGATGACAGGTTGGTGCCAGGTGGATTTTTTGTATTCAAGCTGTATAAAATTGGAATAATAATAAGTAATAATACAAGTATCATAATTTTCTTTTTCTTTTTCAAAATCTTCTCCAAAAATTAAAATCAGTTTTTGGGAATTAGGTCTTGGACCCTTGTCCCAGTACTTCCATATTCTCTATCAAATTTAATATTATACTTTCCTGTGTCTGGATATCTAAGATAATAAAAAATTTCCTCACCGTTTCTCAAATTTTCATTTTTGCTCCACTCAATGCTTGGATTGTGAAGAATCTTTTCTATATCTTCTCTATCCTTCTCATTTTTTAAACTTACAATTTTTGGATATTCAAGGATCTCTATCTCAGCCTTACCAGATCCATCGTAGCCAGTGAAGTGAAACTGCACTGTGAGAGGGTCCATGGTCACGTAGGCGTCAGCTTTTCTTAGCTTTAAATGATAAAAGCAAGTGGAAATTATTATTAAACTTGCAAAAATTATAAAAGCCACATTCTTTTTATTTCTTAAGTCCTTCTTAGCCATCAATAAGCCCTCCTTTTCCCCTATTATATCAAAAATATTTATAAAAAATTAAAATAATTGACAAGTGTTATAGACTGTTATATAGTGTTATGTAACAAGGAGGCAAAATGAAAATTATTTTAATAAATGGATCCTCAATTCCTCTTTATGAACAGATAAAGAATGCTATAAAAGAAAACATTTTAAAAAACAAGGTTGGAGAAGGAGAACAGCTTCCTTCTGTAAGGACTCTTTCCAAGGACTTAAAGGTAAGCATCTTGACAGTAAAAAAAGCCTACGACGAACTAGAAGAAGAAGGATTCGTCGAGTCTAGACAGGGACTTGGAACCTTTGTGGCCAGTAAGGACTCAGAGGTCAAGAGAGAAGAATTACAAAAGGAATTGGAAAATCACTTGCAAGAAGCCATAAAATTATCTGCCGATTTAGATTTAGACAAGGAAACAATTTTGGAATTATTTGAATTTTTATACAAGGAGGGTTTGGACTATGACGAATAAAATTGAAGTTAAAAATTTAAAAAAGACCTATGACAATTTTGTCTTGGGGAAAAATTCCTTTGAAATAAAAAAGGGATTTATCACTGGATTTATTGGAAAAAACGGAATGGGAAAGACAACAACTATAAAATCTCTCTTGTCCCTAATAAATTATGATGGAGAAGTATTTGTAGACGGAGAAGATGCAAGGAATTTAAATTATCTTCAAGATGTGGGGATAATTATGGACGATTCCTTCTTGTCAAAGGATTGGAAAATTTCAATGGTAAATGAGGCAATGAAGTGTGGTTATGAAAATTGGGAGGAAGAAAAGTTTTTTGACTATATCAAAAAATTTGGCATTGAAAAAAATAAAAAAGTTAAAGAGCTTTCTCGTGGAATGAAAATAAAATTAATGTTTGCAATTGCGCTTTCTCACAAGGCAAATCTTTTAATTTTAGATGAGCCAACAAGTGGGCTTGACCCAAGTATGAGAGATGAACTTACAGATATGTTAAAGGAATTTGTGGAAGATGAAAATAACACAGTGCTTTTTTCCACACACATAACAGAAGATTTAGATAGGATTGCCGATTATATAATTTTTATCGACCAAGGAAAGATTGTCGAAAATTCTAGTAAAGAAGATTTTCTGGAAAAATATTTGGTTTTAAAGGGAGGGGAAGAAGATAGAGAACTTTTAAAAGATTTTGATCTTCTTGGAATAAAATCTTCAGACACTTCCTTTGAAGCTCTTGTAAAAAATATAGATATAGAAAAAATTCCAGATGAATTAATTCTTGAAAATCCAAATATAAATAAAATTTTAGTTTTATATGGGAGGAAGAAATGAAGGACATTAAAAAAATTATGAGGCTGGATTATATTTCAATTAAGCCCTATTTCACAATAAAAAATCTTTTAATAATGCTTATACTCTATTTAGTTTACTTTTTTATGACGAAAAATCCACTAATAGCAATCTCAATGCCCCTATTGTTTGCCATGATGTATTCCTCTTATCCTTTTCTTGTGGGAGACGAAGCTGGTATAGATTCACTTTACAAAATTTTTGGCATAAAGGGAGATAAAGTTGTGAAAGGAAGATATGCCTTTGCCTTAATTTTATTTATGGCAGCTATAATTATAGGACTAATATTTTCAATTGTAGCATCATTTTTTGTGAAATTTGATATAAAAATTGTCCTTCCAATTGTCGGGTCTTTCTTTATAGTTTTTGTTTTTTTGATTTCTATGCAGTATCCCCTTTACTTTAAGTATGGATACAAAAAGGCAAAGACACTTTCAGCTATTAGTTTTGTGGTAATTGCTCTAATTTCTTTGTTAAGTACGACCTTCAGAGATTATTTAAAAGACCTACTTAATTTAATGACAAATAATAAATTAATAAGCCTTTTAATTATCCTATTTATAATTTTTACAATAATTTCTATTTCGATAAAGCTTTCAGAAAAATTTTATAAAAATAGAGATTTCTAAAAAAAAATAAGGTGTTGGAAAAAATCCAGCACCTTTTTGTTTTGTAAAACTTTATTCGTCGAAGCCACCTGTGTAGAGCTTGTAATAAATTCCCTTTTGTTCAAGTAGGTCAGCATGGTCGCCTCTTTCGACTATCTCGCCATTTTCCAAGACGATAATTACGTCTGAGTTCATAATTGTTGAGAGCCTGTGGGCAATTACAAAGCTTGTTCTCCCCTTCATGATTTGGTCCATGCCCTCTTGGACAATTTTTTCTGTACGAGAGTCAATTGATGATGTTGCCTCATCTAGGATCATAACTGGTGGGTTGTAGATTTCAGCTCTTGCAATAGAAAGAAGCTGCATTTGTCCTTCAGATAGTTCGCCACCTGAGCCACTTATTATGGTGTCGTAGCCATCCTTTAGGTTCTTGATAAAGTCGTGGGCCTTGGTCCTCTTTGCTACTGCGAGGGTTTTATCCATGTCCACATCTTCCACAGAGTAATTTATATTTTCAGCAATTGTTCCTGTAAATAGGTGGGTATCTTGGAGGACCATGCCAAGTGAGGAACGAAGGTGATCTTTTCTTATCCTTCTTATGTCTATGCCATCAAAGGTGATTTCTCCACTGTCGATTTCATAAAACCTATTTATGAGGTTGGTAATAGTTGTCTTGCCGGCACCTGTTGCCCCAACAAAGGCAACCTTTTGGCCTGGTTTTGCATAGAGATTTATATTTTTTAGGATTTTATTTTTTCCATCGTAGGAGAAGTCAACATCCTTAAAGCGGATGTCTCCCAAGAGTTCTCTGTACTCATCAGTCTTTAGGTCATGCCAATAATATTTTTCTTTTCCATCAACAACTTTTACAACTTTTTCAACTTCGCCAGAGTAGTCTTCTGGTTCAACTTCAAGGAAGTCAAAAATTCTTCTGGCACCTGCTATGGCAAGGACCACAGAGTTTATGTTGCCACCAATTTGTCCCATGGGACCTGTAAGAGTCCTTGAAAGTTGTAGGAAGGAAGCCACAACTCCAACTGTTATACCAAAGCCACCATGAACTGCCATGAGGCCACCAATTAATGCAAACAAAATATATTGGAAGTTTCCAATTCCAAAAATTATTGGGAAGAGGAAGAGGCCCAGCCTATTGGCTATCATGGTGTTTTCCATGAGCTCTTCGTTAATTAGCCTAAAGTCTTCTCTTGCAGCTTCCTCGTGGTTGAAGACCTTGACAACTCTTAGGCCGTCAATCATCTCTTCGATGTAGCCATTAGTCTTGGCAAGAGATTTTTGCTGGTTCAAGAAGAAGTGAGAGGACTTACCACCAATTGTATTCATGGTAAAAATCATAAGTCCCACTGTCAAAATTATTATTAGTGACAAGAAGAAGGATTGTGAAAACATGGCGATTAGGACCATGATAATTGTCATGGCAGATGACACAAAGGATGGGAAGGACTGGGCTATCATTTCCCCAAGAGCCCTGACATCATTTGTGTAGTAGGACATTATGTCTCCGTGACTATTCCCATCAAAGTAGGAGACAGGTAGGGCCTGCATCTTCTTAAACATAGTCTTTCTCATTTCCCCAAGAGTTGTTTCAGATATTGCAACCATTAGTCTTGAGTAGGTGAAGGAGCAGATAACTCCAATTGCCAAAAATATTCCCATCTTAATTAGCATGGATAACAAGTTAGAGAAGTCCGGGTTTGAACTATTTACCAAGGGCATAATGTAGTCGTCAATTAAAAACCTCATGAAAAGTGACACAGAAATTGTGGCAAGAGATGAAATTATTACCATGAGGACAACTCCTAGGAGCTTAAACTTATGCCTTTTAAAGATAAAGGAGAATAATTTTTTTGCTGCCGCCTTATTTTCTGGAGATGTAATTTTTGTCTTATTCTTCTGCATCAAAATCACCGTCACTTTCTTGAGTTTCGTTAATTTCCCTATAGATGGGACTCTTTTCTATAAGTTTTTCATGTCTTCCAATAGATTCAATTTCTCCAAGGTCAAGGACTAGGGTGTAGTCAGTGTTCCTTAGGGACTTGATCTTTTGTGAAATTAGAATCTTTGTCATATCTGGTCTTAATTTATTCAAGGAAGAAATTATTTTCTCTTCAGTCTTGTTGTCGAGGGCAGAAGTTGAGTCGTCCATAATTAAAATCTTTGGATTCTTTAGGATTGACCTTGCAATAGAAATTCTTTGCTTTTGACCACCAGAGAAGTTAGTCCCACCCCTTTGGACCTTCATGTCCAGGTCTTTTTCAGGGTCAATGAAGTCATCACAAGAAGCAATGTAGAGGGCTTCTTTTAGTTCTTCATCAGTAAGGTCGTCGCCAGCCCACTTTAGATTTTCACGTAGGGTTCCAGTGAAGAGTTGGTTTTTTTGTAGGACCACAGAGACTTGGTCACGAAGGGCAGGAAGGTCATAGTCGCGAAGGTCTTCTCCTCCAACATAGACAGTCCCACTTGTGGGATCAAAGAGTCTTGCAATTAGGCTAATAAGAGTTGACTTACCAGAACCTGTTGGCCCAATCATCCCCACATAGTCGCCAGAATTTATCTTTAGATTGATATTTTTTAGGACAGACTTGTCTAGGTCGCCAGAGTAGGAGAAAAAGACATCGTCAAAGATAATTTCTCCATTCTTTACTTCCTTAATAGGGTCATCTGGGCTAACAATAGAAGGTCTAGTTGCAATAACTTCGTTGATACGTCTTATGGAGTTTCTCGCAATTGTAATTTGTACGAGAATCATTGACAACATTAGAAGTGAAATTTGAATTTGAATTGCGTAAGTCACAAGACCAGTAAGGGCTCCAGTTGTCATATTGCCAGCCACAATGAAGTGACTTCCCAACCAAGCAATTAAAATTGCCATGAGATAGGTTGAAAAATTCATAAGTGGGTTTGCAAAGGCAAGGAGCTTGGAAGCCTTGATGTAATTATTTTGAAGGTCGTCAGAAACTTCATTAAACTTTTTGATTTCCTTATCTTCTTTTACAAAGGACTTAACCACGCGAATGGCAGATAAGTTTTCCGACACGTCGGTGTTAAGCCTGTCTGTAATTTTAAAAACTTTTTCAAAAATTGGATAGGCTCCCTTTATAATAAGTCCCATCCCAATGCCAATGAGGGGAATAATAATTACAAAAGTTGGTGCCAGGTCCTTTGAAAGTCTAAAGGACATGATAAAGCAAAAGATAAGGGTAAGGGGTGAACGAATTGCCATCCTTATAGTCATTTGGAAGGCCATTTGCACAGCTTGGACATCAGTTGTCATACGAGTTATAAGAGAACCTGACTTAAACTTTTCCATGTTCTCAAAGGAAAAGTCTGTTATGTTTTTAAACATAGATGCCCTCATGTTTTTGGCAAGGCCACTTGATGCCTTTGTGGCAAGATAGCCCGAGATCACTCCTGTGGCAAGGGAGATTCCTGCTGCTATAAATAAAATTATTCCGTATCTAATTATATTATGAGAGGAATTTATCAAGATCCCCTGGTCTATTATCTTTGTCATGAAGAAGGGGATTGATGCATTCATCAAGACCTCTAGCAAAACAAAAAAAGGCGAGAGCACTGCATACTTTTTATACTCGCCTAGGTTATCGAAAACTACTTTTAACATATAACACTTCCTAATACATATTTAACATTAAACAATTACCCAAAAATTAAAAGCTAAAGCTAAATTAAAAATTTAAACTTAAAATTTTTAAGAAACTCTTATTAATTTGTAATTATTAGAATTTTGTAATAATATATAAGTAACAAACAAATGGAGGGATAACATGACAGACAATAAAAAAGAAAAAGATTTAATTGAAAACTCAAAAACTCTTTCTGATGCAAAGAAGAAAGAAATGAAAGCTAACATGGACCAACAAAAAGAAATCAAACCTGAAGATAGACCAGATTCTGACCTATATGCAAAGACTGAAGGACAAGATCCTGAAACAGGAATCGAAATTCCAACAGATGAATCAGTTGAAGAAGCTAAAGAATGGGTTGACAACGAAAACAGAATGTAATTTCATGGCCTAGTGATAGGCCTTTTTTTGTAAAAAATTATAGGAGTTTTAATGGATAGCAAATTTTTAAACTGGCTCCTTGGCATAAGGAACGAAGTCTTAAATAGGTATATGATTGCCATAACCCACCTGGGAACTGGGGGAGCAATTTGGCTTTTTACAGTTTACATCCTCTTCTACCTGGGTTTTAGGATTGAGAGCATAAATGTAATACTTGCCCTAATCTTTAACGGCATAGTTTGCAATCTTTTATTAAAAAATATTTTAAAGAGAAAGAGACCCTCTTGGATAACAAAGGTGGAACTCCTTATAAAGGATCCCACAGACTTTTCTTTTCCATCAGGTCACGCATCATCATCCTTTGCTGCAGCATTAACAATTTACTTCTACTTCAGGGGGATGGGGATCTTCTTCCTTGTGATAGCAGCCCTAATTGCCTTCTCAAGGATCTATCACTTCGTTCACTATCCCAGCGACGTAATCATAGGGGCAATTATTGGAATATTTATCGCCCTTGCTACAAAAAACTATTACGACAAATTTTTATTAGACTTTATGCAAGTAAATCTACCCTTCTTATTTGGACCTCTTCCTAAGGTCTGAGAAAAAGCCAGTGATTAAGCTTGCACATTCTCTTTCCAAGATACCATACTCATAATTAATCCTGTGATTAGTTATGAGTTTTTCTATTTTTTGGTGAGAAACCACAGCGCCAAACCTCTTGTTGCGAGCTCCAAAATATAAATTTTTTATGCGAGCATTTAAAATTGCACCAACACACATTAGGCAGGGCTCAAGAGTAACGTAGATGTCGCAGCCTTCAAGATGATAAGAATTTAGGTGCCTTGCTGCCATAGATATTGCCATTATCTCTGCGTGGGCTGTGGGATTCTTTAAGTCCTCTTTTTTATTGTAACCATATCCAATTATTTTATTATTTTTAACAACGACGCATCCAATGGGCACGTCATCTGATAAGAGAGACCTGCGACCATAGCGGATGGCCTCTTTCATAAACTTAATTTCCATAAAATTATTATATCAAATTAAAGAAAAATTTAAGTCGCTTGTAGTTAGATTTATTCCAATAAAATAATATATGAAAAATTAAGCCTATGTTATAATATTAAAAGTAATAATATTTTCTTAAAAATAAAGATATAAAGGAAATTATATTTAAAAACTTAGCAAAAAAAGATTTAGAATATTTATTCGAAATAAAATTATTTTTGAAATATAAGAGCTGGAAACCAGCAGGAGGGACAAATGACTTTTAAAATAATATCCGACTCCTCATGTGATTTAGATAAAGAAACTTTAAAAAACTTAGACGTAAAAGTTTTGAGAATAAAGGGAACTGATGAAAAGGGCGAAGACCTTCCAGAGGACCTTACTAACAAAGAAATCTATAAGAGGATGAGAGAGGGCGCATTTTTTAAGACAAGCCAGTTAACTTATTACGACTACTTCAAGGAGTTTGAAGAATCTGCAAAGGAAGGCAAAGACATCATTGCCCTAACTCTATCTTCAGGCCTAAGTGGTACCTATCAAAATGCCTGCATGGCAAAAAAAGAAATTGAAGAAAAGTATGACATTAGAGTTGAAGTAGTGGATTCACTTGCAGCTTCAGTTGGCTTCGGACAAATTACTTATTTTGCTGGACTAGCTGCCAAAAATGGAGCGACTTATGAAGAAGTCCTAGACCTACTTAAATTTTTGGTGGAAAAAACTAAGCACATCTTCACAGTTTACGATCTAAAATATCTTTACGAGGGTGGAAGGGTTTCAAAGACCAAGGCAAAAATCTCAAGCGTCTTAAATATTCTTCCAATACTAGAAGTAGACGAAGAGGGAAAACTCTTTGTATCAGAAATGGTTCGTGGCAAGAACAAGTCATACAAGAAGATGATGGAAATGATAGAAGAAAGAACCACATCAGATGGATTTGATACTGTCTTTCCAGTATATGCTGATGACATAAAAGTCCTTGATCCACTTATAAAAAAATTAGAAGAGAGGGGACACAATAAGTTTCTGCCTCTTGAAATAGGACAAACTATAGCAGCCCATGTGGGACCAGACATCTTTGGCCTAGCCTACCTTTCTGAAAACATACCAGGGGAATTTAAAAAGTATTTAGATTGATTATTTTTAAAATATAAAAATAAAAAAAGACGAGGAAAACATTTAGAAATCCTCGTCTTTAATTTTTAAAATTTTATTGAATCGACTTTATCCTCTCCACCTGAGGCCTTAATATCTTATTTCCCATGGCATTGCAACTTTTTTATAAAAACTCTTGAGGGACTTTTCTTCCAACCATAACACCTATAGGCGAGAAGCCTCCATATACTAATTTCATTTCAACTAGTGAAAAACCATATCCTTCAATAAAATCTTCAAAATCTTTTTATCCCATTCCTGGTAGACCTTAAATCCTGAAAAAGCCGTGAGGGTTTTTAAAATTTGTTTTTTCATTCCCTCCTTCCACAAAAAGGTAGGAGCCAACAAAATGCCATTAGGCTTTAAGACCCTGGATATTTCTTCCATTACCTGGCCTGGATTAGGCATGATATGGAGGGCATTGGCGATTAGGACACAATCAAAACTTTCATTTTCATAAGATAGTGATGATGCATCAGCCCTTGCAAATTTAAGGTTTTTTCTTCTCCCCGCTTTTTTACTTCCCTAATCATTTGCTGGGAAAAGTCTGTTCCAAGCCAAGATTAACTATACTTAAAAAGGCTAAAGGACATTTGCCCCGACCCATAAGCAAGTTCAAGGACATCCATGTTTTTATCCAAGTAGGGAATAAGGTCTTTGGAAACTTGGTCATAAACTTTTTATCCTTTTTCATAAAGGGTCCATATAGTTTGGCAAACCTATCCCAAAATTTTTTATTGGTCTTATCACTCATTTTTAACAGCTCTTTAATTAAGTTCAATGCTTATAATTTGTCTTTGTCTCATTATTATACAAAAAAATGGACACACTTACTGCATCCATTTTCTGTAAAGTTTTAACTTTTTACTCTTTTTTCTTCTTTAAAGGGCTTTCATTTCCAGAAAATTATTTGCCGCCAAGAGGGCAATCATGGAGACTGGTCCAACTCTGATAATACTTCCTTCTGGGCTGGAGCCCTTGTCCCCATGTGCCTAAATATTTTTCCTGCCTTTCTTTCAGGATTATTTTAAGATATCTCTTTTAATTATTACTTCTTTTGTAGTTCCATCCCAGATGATGTCCTTGCCATCTACTAGTCCTAGTGCTCTTGCAATGTTTGCAATTGGAAGCATTGTTCTATCGTTTTTAAGGATTGGTTTTACATCACTTTCGAAGACTGAACCATTTACGATTATTTGATTTGTATCAACAGGTATTTTAACTAGGGTGTCCTTATCTTTTAAGACTACTGTCCTATTTGCCTTATCCCAGTCTACTTCAAATCCTAATGCTTCTGCTACAAACCTAATAGGTAGCATAGTTCTATTATTTGATATAAATGGTTCTACATCCATTAACGCTTCTTTTTGAACACCATTTACTGTAACTACAAGTTTTTTTGAACCGATAACTAGTTTAGAATCCATCTTTATTTTTGTTGGAACCTTTGTTTCGGTAGCTGGCTTAAATGGTTTAGTCTTCTCAGACCCACTATAGGCAAAAAAGATCGGATAGCTAGGCCTATATCTTCTATAGGAATTATTGTCAACACTTGGTTTATCAGGACTTTCTCCACCAGGAGTAGCCGGATTTTCTCCAGGACTTTCTCCACCGGGAGTCACTGGATTTTCATTTTGACTCACAAATACTAAGGTTCCATTCTCAAAATAAGTGTTGTTTGCCAATTTAGCAAGGACAATAGGCTTAATAATTTTCACACCTGATGGTAGCTTATTTATTTTTATTTCATAGCCACCTTCTACAGACTTAACCTCATAGTCCTCCTTGGGCATTTCTTGTTTTTTGTATTTTGGAGTAGGGGTGCTGGTAGCATCTAGGCCTGTAGCTTGGTTTGCAGGCTTAAAGTCTTCTTCTTTAACATAATTTAGCTTAAAGAAAAACTTGTCATTATCTCCAATTTTACCTGCACCTTGTAAACTGCTTGCAATTTTAATTGTATTGTCTTTCAATGCAGTATATTTTTTCCCATTGTGGGGATTTACTTGGTCTTTTATTCCTAAAACTTCAAAGTTTACTAGGGCCTTCTTAGTAAAATCTCTAAATAAACCTGATTTTTTACCATTTACTTTTTTATATGGAATTTTTTCCATTTCCTCTAGTTCTTTTTGATTTATTTCTTCTTTTGCTAATAAATCCTTTGCCCTTTTAATGGCTTTTTTAATATCGTCCTTTACATTTTCATCTTGATATTCAATAGCAGGATTATCGACTACGTCTTCATTAAAAGACTTCATATAGGCAGCTAATGCTTCTTTAGCCTTCTTTAGTCTTTCAGAATCTACCTTGTTTTTACCGGCCTCAGTATTTTTTTCTTCTGCTTTCTTTACTATTTGATCTATAGCATCCTTGTTTTCTGCTTGATCGATTTGTTTCTTAGCTTCTGCTTTTTCAGTATCACTTAATTCATCAAGTAAATCAATTTTAGCCTTGGCATCTTCTTTTTCTTGGAGTAAAGCTTTTTTTGCTTCTTCGCGGTTTGCATTTTCTCCTTGAGCTGCGGAAAGAATTGCATCTATAGCATCTTTATTTTCAGCACCATCAATACTAGCCTTATAAGCATTTTTTTCATCTTGATTTAGCTTGTCAAGTGCATCTACTTTAGCTTTTGCATCAGTTTTATAGTTTTCTAGTTCTTTTCTTCTGCCATCATCAGCTTTTTTGTCTTTTAATGGATTTAGACGATCTGATAAATCTTTTTTCCATTCATCTTTTACAGCATTAACTAAAGCTTCAGCATTATCTAATTCAGCCTTTGTTATATCTGCAATCTTTTTTCCTTCAAGTGCATCTATTGCTTTGTCAGCTTGGATATATTTATCAAGCTCTGCTAAACGTGCTTTTAGTTTTGTTTTTCCTTCACTTGCATTTAAAGCTTCTACTTTTTCCTTAGCTTCGTTGTATGCATCTTCGGTTTTTTCTGCTTCTGCTGTTTCAACAAGTTGTGTTGCTTCGTCAATAGCTGATTTTTCCGTATCTTTGATTTCTTGTAGCTTTGCTCCTATCATGTAGCTACCTTGTGTTTGTGGTTCAATCCAGGCATTATTAAACATCTTTACAGAATCTATATCTGATGTTTTATTGTCTATTCCAAAAGCAAGTTCTCCTGATAGTTTTGTAAATGCTATATAAAATTCTCCATCAACTTGGACGTTTGAAATTTTCAAGCTATTCCAACCTTCTTTTTCAAAGTTCAAATCTTGAGAATAAAGAATCTTTCCAGGTAGACCGTCTTTGTCATTTTTGTCATAGATTGAAATTCTGTACCTACTGCCTTGCAAATCTACAGTTTTAGTTTTTGTTATATAGTAAGTTATTTCTTCAACTTGTGCATCTTTGGAATTCGATATCTTGTTTGCAAAAGTTACATTCTTCTCATCTTGTCCTGCAAGTTCTAATGCCTTTTCTTTTGTGTATCCAACATTTTTTTCCTCTTGGAAATTAATTTTTTCCAGCTTAATTTCAATTTCCTTGCTTTCTGAAATTGTAATCTCTTCTCTGTAAGTTTTATATCCATCTGCACTTACAGCGATATTATATTTACCTGGAAGAATATTATCCAAGCTTACATTTGACCCATTTTCTTCTTTTAATACTTCTAGGTCATCTTGTTTATATATTTTTACATTTGCATTAACAGGATTTGAATTTTCATCTGAAACTTTCACTTTTAAGGTAGTTTCTTGTGCCTTATCAAGATAAATATCTTCTTTTAATTCAGAATTATTTGTAATAGTTACTGGTATTTCCTTACTTGCATATCCTTCTGCTTCTGCTATTGCTGTATATGAACCAAGAGGATGTTTGATTGAAAATTTACCTGTTCCTGCTTCTGATGTTACTGATACACCTGTTTCTTTTATTGTTATTTTCCCAACTAATGGTATAAGTCCATTGTTGCTAGAACTATTTTCAGAAGCCCTTGTCATATTTTGAAGTTTAAAAGGACTCTTGTTTTCAAATACATTTTCTGTTTGTAGGCTATTTCCTGTATTCTTATTAAGATTTGTATTTATACTTATATCGTCAATGTACCAGCCACCACATTGTTCATGACTATCTGCTCCCTTATCATCTCCAGTATCAAGTAAAAATTTTATTTTAATTTTATCTGTTAAATAATCCTTAGGAATTTCCACACCATCAGTAAACCAAGTGTGTTTATTGCCTTTCTTATCCAACATTTCTTCATTAAGTGTGTATATCTTTTTCCAGCTATTTCCATCATCTTTAGAAATATATATTTCTCCTAAATCCTGGTTATAAGTACCGTAATCATCAGAGTATCTTTTACCAGAAGATCCAAACCAATTTTGGTAATAAAGTTTTGCATCACTTAGGCCGGATAAATTCATTGTAGGTGAAATCAAACTATATTTTGACTTAGGTACCCTATAATCATTCATATTAGTAGCCCACATATTCATACCAGGGTTTTTCCCTAAAGATTGACTTTCTGTCGGCTTCTTAAAGTCAGCAGCATATTGATCTCCATACTCTAGATTGCCAAAATCCCAAGCTAATTCTCCTGAACCACTAAGGCTAGTCCATCCTTGTTGGTCGTTTTCAAAATTATAGCTTAAAAATTCTTTCCCTTCAGTAAATGTTATTGATTCAATTTTAGAAGGTTCACTTGAATTTTTTCCTATTTTTGATACTGCATAATAATAGTAACTACCCTTTTGAGGAAGTGGTATATCAGATAATCTTATTGTATATTTCCCAAAATCTCCACTGGTATCTCCTTTTTCAACTGTCTTTATACATTCAAAAGGTCCTTCTGGCTTGTTTGACCTATATAGTTCATAAGCTGTTATCTTCTCATTTTTAACTGGAGAAAAGTTAAAAATGTATTTACCATTTTTTTGGTTTCTTAAATTTAAAGATTTGCTTGGTTTTTCAGGTATTTCTTTTACTGCTTCTTTAATTTCTATATCGTCTATATACCAGCCTTGTCCTTTAGTCTTCCATCCTCCATTTGCTCTAAGTCCAAACATTAAGCAAATTTTCTTACCCTTATATTCTGAAAGATCTATAAACTCATTGACCCATTTATCCTTTGATGAATTTCTATAGGTTCTTTTTGGTTTCCAATCTAAGTTATCGGCACTACTGTTAGCATCAACTTCTGCAATCCAAACTTCGGCTTGGTCATAGGAAGAATAGTTTGCATTTCCAAGATCGTACCAATGTCTAAAACTAAGAACTGCATCTTTATCTGTATTGCTAAGATCAATTGGTGGCATTACTGCTATTGTATCCTTTTTCAAATTATCTGAATATGGACCAGTTCCTATAAGTTTCTTGTCTGGCTCGTCTGATTTTATGTTTCCCCATTTCCAAAGACTTGATTCTCCTCCAAATTCAAATCCAGAAATATCTGTTTCAAAATCTTGAACATATCCTATATTCACACCATCTTTTACAACGAAACTGTATTCTTCTGTTTTAGTTACTGAACCATTTATATCTGAACATTCAATATAATAACTGCCTGATGAAACTCCATTAAAAGTTGAAACAGGTATATCGACATTATAGTATCCATCAAGTCTAGTTCCTCGTTTTAGTTTCATTTCATATTCTTTAAAACCTTGTCCATAATCTAAGAATAGTTTTACAGAGTCTATACCAGTATTATCTTTTACATTCGCATCAAAGCTAGTTTTATATATGGTATAAACTGCGCTAATAGCCTTATGGTCTAGGGTAGGTTTTTCCTTGTCTTCTCCTCTTGCTAGAAGTCTTCCCGAAAAATTTCCCATCTTATCTTTATTTACTTCTTTGCCTTTAGCCTGACCCATTGAAAGTTCAACTGCGTTATAGGCATCTACTTTTCCATAGCCATAGCCATGGTTTGGACTGTCAACATAGTAATCATCTTTTAAAGGACTTGCTGTTTCGTTTAAAATTTTTTCAATTTGATCCACGCTCAAGTCTTTGTTAGCTTGTAGCATAAGAGCTACAACTCCTGAAACATGAGGGCTTGCCATAGATGTGCCTGTATATAATTCATACCTATTGCCTGGAACAGATGATAAGATATTTACACCAGGTGCCACAATATCAGGTTTCCATTTATTTGTATAATCAGATTTTCCTCTTAGCGAGAATTTAGCTACCTTTTCATCTTTTCTAATGGCACCAACTGCATAAGCTTCTGGATATGAACCTGGTGTTCCAATTGAATTATCTCCACCATTATTGGTTTCACTAACATTACCTGCTGAAAATACAGGAAATATCCCTGCTTCTCTCCATTTTTTTACCATATCTTGATAAAAACCATCACTAGAATTGCCTCCCCAAGAGTTATTTACAATTCTTGGTGCAAGTTCAGGATGTTTATTTCCCTTTGCATCAGTAGGTGCAAGAATCCATTCACCTGCTGCAAGTAATTTTGTATTATCAGTGTCTCCATTTTTATCAAAAACCTTTACTGCTATCCATTTTGTCTTTGGAGCAACTCCCAAAAGACTTCCTTCTTTTGAACCTAAAATTGTTCCACACACATGTGTCCCATGCCCTCTGTCATCAAATGGTTTTTCTTCAGCCCCATTTTTTCCATCAATTGTGTTATACCAAGAAGAGGCGGAAAGATTTGAATCATTTCCCCTATAGTTTTTGGAAATAGCAGGATGGGAAGAGTCTACTCCTGAATCAATTATTGCAACAACAACCTCATTGCTAGAGTCCTTTGTAAGCTCTTGAGCTTTATCTGCTCCAATTGCCTTTAAGTTCCATGGCACATGCTTGGATGAATAGCTTAAGCTTGCCTCCCTTGCTTCTGGAAAATTTTTTTCGGGTCTTTCTATTTTTATTTTTTTATTCTCTATAATTTCTTCTACATCTGGCCTTTTGGCTAGTTCTATAACTATAGATTTTTTAGCAACTATGTTTACACAATTTACTATAAAAAAAGATTTGTATGACTTAACTGAACCTTCTTTTTTATTTTTGTCTAAAAATTTCAAAATTGACTTTTGACTATTTTCAGCTAGTGATACTGACTCATCTACGATCTCTTTTCTTATTTGTTTTTGCAATTGATCTTTATTTATATTTGGATTTGATTTTTTTACTTCTGTCTTAATCTTTTCAGAATCTATCTCCTTTTTTAGTTTGACAATTACATCAACAAATTCATCATCCTTTACACTTATTATCTCTTTACTAATTTTTTCTTCGTAAGTTTTAGTGCTTGTAGCAGCATAAACCTCAATGAAATTACTAAAAATAATAGTAAATAATAAAGTAAAGGCTATATATCTTTTAAAATTTTTCATAAAAGCCTCCTTATTTTTATTAATTTTTTAAATACTATAACTATTCCGCCGAGGTCTGAATAGTTACAATGTCTTTAAAGTTATGTAGTATTGCTACTTTTCCCTTAAATTCATTTGCTTTTCTTCCTATCATATTCGATATCCATGTCTTCTCCATAACTTTAGCTTACTTATAAACGGCATCTGCTTTAAGGGCCATCTTATGGTGGTCTATTACCTGGATGCTTTTCCCATCTATGCGGGGTCCCTGGTTTTTTTCTTTCAATCTTCCTCCTTTATATTTAAGGTATAGTGACTCCTTTGATAATTATCAGAGATCTATGTGAAATTTTTCTAACTGATATATACAAGGTTGTCACTGATAACAATTCTCATTTATATATGATAGCATATTGGTCCTTCTTGTAAAGCCTTTTTTGGGGGATACAGGTAATATCTTATAAATTATTTATATTTTGAAAGGTTGATTTACTAATTTTACTTGTCGCCATTTTTTAGCTTTTTGAAAATTTTTAGATCACAGGAGCTTTTATATATTTTCATGCTTTTGCTAATATAAGTATAAAAAGTTTTTGGATGTTTAAGTTTTATTGGAACTTTTCTCCTGCTATTTTAGGTAAATTTATTTGACTCATTTTTTGAAATGATAGGTTGTAAAATTCAATGCGACAAAAATAAAAAAAGACGAGGAAAACATTTAGAAATCCTCGTCTTTTCTCTTATACTGTTTTATAAAAATTTAAAAACAAACACAAATAATATTATTTAACATTAATAGTTACTGTTCTTTCTACTGCATTCCATTCAATATCTTGAGCTATTCCGTCAGTAGTGTTTCCATTTGTCATATTGAATACCCTTGAAATATTAGTAATAGGAAGTAGTATTCTATTATTAATATTAAGAGGTTTAGAATCCATAACTATAGTTTCACCATTTGATAAAACAATTTTATTTCCATCAATTTGAATTTTTGCAACAATTCCATCTTTTGTAAAGGTTGCAGTTCTTGTTGCCTTATCCCATTCAACTTTAGTTCCTATTGATTCAGCAACGAATCTCATAGGAAGCATTGTTCTGCTGTTTTGGATAATTGGAGCAACATCAAGACTAAGTCTTGTAGATTGTCCGTTAACAATTCTTTCATAAATCTTACTGTCAATTTTTAGAACATATTGAATTGGTTCAGAAATAGTTTTTGTAACCTTATTCTTAATATTATTATTTGTAGTTACACCTGTACTTAGGTTTTGATAATCCCAATAATATCTTGGTCTATAATTTGGATAAATCCAATCATAACTAGGATTTGGGCTTGGAGCTGGACTTTCACTTTCCTTTGTGCCTACTTCTATTATTTTAGGAGTAGCTTCTTTAATTACTTTTTCAGATTTTTTAGTCTTAGAAAGTACTTCGTTTCCACGAGTTTTAACAGTGTAAGTTATTTCTTTTTCACCGTCTATACCTTCTTGTACTACTTTTTCTTGTCCTTTTTCAAGATTTGGATTATTTTTCCTTTCAGTTTCAAAAGGAATCTTTACTTTTTCTGTAACATCCTTTTCCTCTACGTCTACAGTAACTTCTTTAGTTCCAATTGTTATCTTTTCATTTTGAGCCGGTGTTACATCAACTTTCGGTTGACCATCAGGAATATACTGATTTCCCTCAAGCTTATATTTTTGAATAGTAACTTTTTTGCCGTCTACGCCATTTTGAGTAACTTCTTTAGTTCCAACATCTTTTGTGTCGTCTTTTGTTATTTCAGTTTCAAAAGGTATAGTTTCTGTTGTTGTAACAGTAAATTCTTTAGGAAGATTTTCTGGCAAATCTTGTGTAGGTTTCTTTTTAATTACAAGGTCTTGTGCTGGAGAAAGTGTTTCTTCACTAACTTTGCCACCTTTTTGACCATTATTATTTTTATAAGTTACTTTTTTCTTTCCAAGAACTCCACCAGAAACTTCTGGCTTTTCACCTTCAAAGTTTTCGTCATTTATGACTTGAATGTTGAAAGGAATGTCTTCTTCAACTGTGATAAATTTTTCTTCTGCCTCTGCTAGCTTAGTACCCACCTTAATAATTTTATCTTTTGCTGCAGTTTTAACTTTTCTAGATAGCTCTTCCCTAGTAGTTTCTTTTGTACCCTTATATGTTACCTTATACTTAACTTCTGCACTTCCATTTACACCTTCTTGTTCAGTTTTTTCTTCGCCAAGAAGAAGTGTATCGTCTGATTTTTTAATAACTTTAAAAGGTATTGTTTCAGTAACTGTTTCTTCTTTTGTTGAAATTCTTTCTTCAGGTTTAATATAAGTTACCTTTAATGGTTCTGTTTCTGTAGATATTTTTCCATTAAATGTAATTTTTATCTTACCCTTTTGATTTTCAATAAGAGTTCCATTTTCTGGTGATGTAGTAAGTTTATTATTTGCAAATTCATTGAAAGGAACCTCTTTTGTAGCTTCATTTTCATCTTTTAGAACTACAACAAGTCCGGATAAGTCTAATTTATCTCCAGAAGAATAATCTAGCTTTGGTTGTGTTTTAACAGAAATAGATTTAACCGTAGAAGAATTAAATTCTACAACGGAAATTTTTAGTTCAGCAGGAGTGTTATTTCCAGCTAAAGTAAGAGATAACTTTTTGCCATTATTTTCTTTAGTTAAGGCCTTATCCAAATCACCAGTTTCAAATTTAGGTGTGATTTTGTTATTTGCAAAATCTGAATAAGGAACTTCCTTAGTATTTCCATTTTCATCTGTAAGGACTGCTTTTAAGCTATCAAGATCAAGCTTTTGATCTACAATATAATTAGTCTTTATATCTTTTGCAAAAGCGATTGAAGCAACTTTTTTAGTATCAAATATAGAAGTGGTTACTTTTAAAGGTTTTGTTTCAGCAAACTTACTATCGTCAGATTTAAGACTAACTTTTACAGGTTGGTCGTTATCTTCTTTAGTTAAAACTTTTCCATTTGTAGGGTTTGTAGTTAAACCATAATAGTCAAAATCTTTAAATTCAACAGTTCTAGTTTTGCCTTCTGAATCTTTTAATTCGACACTTAAAGCTGACAAATCTAATGTCTTTGCCTTTTCATCGTCGCCATCATACTTGTAATCAAGCTTTGGTTGACTTGCTATCTTTATAGATGCAATAGAATCTTTCTTAAATCCGTCATCCTTTACTTTAAAGGTTTCTCTAGAGTATGCGAAGTTGTCTCCCTTTGTAACTTTTATTGACTTACCGTCAAGGGTTTCAACAGGGTCCCCTTGCTCTGGTTCTGTAGTAATTCCTTGGGCTTTAAGATTTTCGTAAGGGATATATTTAATCTCGTCGCCCTTTTTTATACCAACAACAAGTCCAGTCAAATCTACTGTCTTTTCTCCTTCTTTAGAAGTGTCGTAATCCTTTTTAGGGAATGTGGAAACAAAAAGTGTTAAATCTTTATTCCTACGAGAAAAACTATAAACTTCTACAATATTATAGTCTCGTTTTATTGGAGTATCCAAGTCAAACTCTTTGCTTTTGTTATAAGTAGGTGGAATCCATCTACCATTACTATTGTCAAAGTAACCTAGATTTGTGATTTCATAATACTTATTGTAATTACTCTTACTTCTACTTTTTATTTTTTCTTCATTTTTTACAAGTTCTAAATCAGGCCAATCACCATATTCTTGGTAAAATTTAACTTGATGGTCTTTTGACCAAATTTCTCTAAAAATTTTTGGACCATCTATAGGCCAATAACTTGATTGGTTGAAGTCAAGCAAGCGGCCCTTTTCTTCTTTTCCATTGACAATGGAGTATTCTTGCCAGCCTATAAACTTAGATCCGTCACCTGGGCTAGATGATTTGGCTTTAGCTGCTGTTATTTTTAAGTCGCCATATAGAGATTGAGCAGGAAGAGTTTTTGTAATCTCTTTATTATTAATTTTAATAAACTTATGTGTAAAGTTTTTTTCTTCATATTGAGCATTAAAGCTAGTATCACTTGTAAAGGTTCCCTTAAGGTTTTTGTTAAAGGAACCTTCTTTTGAAGGCTTATCATAGCCCTTATCAACCCAACCCTTGTCAATATCAACAAAATAAACAGCATGACTTAAATCCACTTCTTTAAATTTTGGAACATAGAACTTTCTTTCTGATACAGAACCTGAACCCTTGTAACCAACAAATTTTCCATGTTCACCAGAGTTAAATGTAGCAACTACATAGCCCTCAGGTTTTTTAGCGAATTCTTCTACAGGGTAATAATTTTTCACCCAACCGCTGACACCTACATAGACACTTGTATTATTTGTAGGATTAATTCCATCTACTTCCTTACCGTCAATGTAGTAACTTAGCTCATAATCTTGGTTTTTAAAACGATAGTACTGCCCACCTTCTACACTGACACTTTCTTTATCATCGATATCCTCGATACCATAATCTCTATTGCCCACATCCTTTGATGCTATAAAAGTGATTGTATATTTTTGCGTTCCTGTTTCAGCAAAAATACTTATAGGAATCACTCCTAAGATCATTATTAATGCGAGAAATAAAGATAAAAATTTTTTCTTCATTTTTACCTCCTTTTATTTATAACTTGGTACCAATTAATCCCTTACATGTACCTAAGTCCATTCTATATATATAGTCAAGCCATTCTTAGATACTTTAATAAAAACAATCATTTTCAAAGTATAAATAAATTCAAATAAAAACGAGCAAGCCTTTGTAAATATAAAAAAAGGAAGTCACGTGACTTCCTTTTTTTATATTTACAAATTTTATCCTTCTTTAAGTCTTAAAGCAGACTTATCTAGCATCTTCTTTAGGGAGTAGAGGGCAATGACAAACACCACTAGCTCTGATACTCCTGCTCCAAAGAAGAGAAATCTCACTCCAAATAGGTGGACCATTAAATAAATGGAGATGAATAGGGATACTGATCCCCTCAAAATATTTATGATAATGGAATACTGAGGCTCTCCAATGGCTGATGACAAGGATGCAATAAACAAGTTTTGACCTGCTAATAAATACATAAGAGCGTAAATCCTCATTGGTCTTATGGAAGAAGAAATCATATTTTTGTTTTCTAAGAACATATTGAAGAGGCTTTCTGCTCCAAAGTAGGCAATGGAATACATAATTACAGAAATTATAAAGACGAAGATAAAACTCATCCTAATAATTTTTATAGACTTATCCCTTTCCCTGGATCCGTGATAGTAGGAGAGAAGGGGTAGGGTCCCGTGGCAAACTCCTTGGAAGGTTGAGTTGGCAAAGAGGGACATGTAATTTATAACTGCGTATGCAGAAAGGTATTCAGGTGAAAGATATTTTATTATAAAGAGGTTAAAGATAAAGACAAAAGTTGCTGTGTTTAGCTCAGAGATAAATTCTCCAAATCCATAGATAACAGTTGTCTTTAGATAATGAGCAACTTCTTTAAATTCCATTTTTATCTTTACAAAACGAAGGTAACCCTTGGCAGCCCTGAAGTGGATAAAAAATATGAAGCATGACAAGAATTGTGCAATACCTGTGGCAAGGGCAGCTCCCCTTACACCCAATTGAAACTTATCTATTAAAACATAGTCTAGAATTATATTTGTAAGGCAGGCTGAAACGGCGCCAATAATTGCAGTCTTAGGAAAGCCGTCTACCTTTACCAAGACCTCAAAGGCATAGGCAATGATGTAGAAGGGCGAAAAGAATACAATGACAGATAAGTAATCATGAGAAAGCTGAAATAAAGTTGAATCTGCTCCCAAGAAACTTATTATTTGGTTCATAAAAATTATTCCAATAAGGGCAAGTATTATTGAAAAGGACAGGATAAACAAAATTATAAAGGTAAAGACCTTGTTGGCCTCGTCCCTGTTGCCCTTGCCCAGCTCTATTCCTATAATGGTTTGTGATCCCACGCCAGTTATAATTGCAATTGCAAACAAGAAGTTCACGTAGGGAACAACTATTGTTACAGCCGATAGTTCCAACTCACCGGCGAAGTTTGCAACAAAAAATCCGTCTACGATTGTGTAGATAGAAAAGACCCACATGGCAATAATTGATGGGATTACAAACTTAAAAAATTGTTTATTTAAACTCATAAAACACCTCTAACGTATTGATTATATATTAATATATTTTTTTAGGCAACGAAGCTAGACTATAAGTTATTCTATTACAATTTTTATAAGTCTTTGTTATAATGAGTTTAATAAATAGAGGGAGGAAGATTATGAAACCAATTATAGGAATTTCTGTTAACTCACTAAGAGATATTTCTCAAAATGACGTTGGACAAATTGGAGTAGAAGGCCAAGACTGGCAACTTATAGCAGCAGACTATATTAGGGCAGTTGAAAGAAATGGCGGAATCCCAATTTTAATTCCAAACATCGAGACTATGGAAGACATGAGAACAGTTTTAGATAAGATTGACGGCCTACTTTTATCAGGTGGTCACGATGTAAATCCAAGGACTTACAACGAGAGAAACTCTGGCAAGGCTGGTAAGTTCGACAATATAAGAGACCACGAAGAAATCTTTATGACAGAATATGCCCTTGAAAAGGACATCCCCTTCTTGGGAATTTGTAGGGGACTTCAAATCTTAAACGTTACACTTGGAGGAACTATCCACCAAGACCTACCATCAGCAGGTTTCCCAGCTCACTCAATGAGTAATTCGCTAAGAAACGAACCATCACATGAGCTTAAGGTCTTAGAAGACACTCCACTTTTTGATATTTTTAAAAGAGAAGAAATCTGGACTAACTCCTACCACCACCAAGGCATAAACGAACTTGGAAGAGGACTAAAGAAGGCAGCCCTATCAGAAGAAGGCCTAATAGAAGCAGTTTACTTAGAGGACAAAAAATTTGCCCTTGCAGTCCAATGGCACCCAGAAATGATGTACGACGACAAGGAAATGAATATGATTTTTGAAAAATTTATTGACGCTTGCAAGTAAGTATATAAGTTTTTGAGAAAAATTAAGAAAAAGTTTTTTAATTTATTGTATATTAATAAAATAGACTCACATCAAATTGAATACTTGTAAGTGGATGTTTTCCTAAGATTATAGGTGGCATCCACTTTTTTAATTAAAAAACATAATTTATATATTAGGAGGGGGAGTAATACCCATTCGGGCACGCAGGGGTCTGTAGAAGGACTCTTACCCCCTCCTAAAACCTCCCCCCAATCCCAACGGCCTGGCAGGGGCCTAGATTACAAAATAAAAATAAGACAGCCTAAAATCCAAAACTCGCTTCGCTCAAACAGTTGGATTTTTTTACGGCTGTCTTTTATTTTTATTTTTTTCTACCAAAACTCATCTGTTAATTGATAGTTGGGAATAGGCTAAGGTTAGATTGAATTCATTAACTTTATATATCATTAAAACTTTAAATCGAACAAATCTTAATTAAAAATTTATAAAACTATTCAAAATAATCAATTATGCCCTTTACAGCAATGCCAGTGGCCTTGTGATAAACTACTCCCTCACAATAGGTCCAGTTTTCTTTTCCAAGATTTTTCTTTGAATCTTCATAATCTTTTTTCTTGGCTATTTCTATTGTGCCTGGGATATGGTTTGGTCCATTTTCGATGTAGACCACATCTTTTTCATAGCCAGGAATATCTTCAAGCTTGTGGGTGAAGTCCTTTAGGCCCTCTTCCTGAGCCTTGTAAAATAATTCTTCCATTAAACTATCATAATTTTCTTTTACTTCATCAGCAAACATCAATTTGCCAGAGATGGCATCGTCACCCCTAGCCATTTTTTTAATAGAAGGTCCATAGCCTGCCCCATCCATAGCTTCAATCTTTTCATCAAAGACAAAATTTTTATCTTGATCTAAGACATAGCGAAGTTCCATAGGACTAGTGTAGCCAGATTCGCTATTAAAAATTCCATTCTTGTAGGAATAATTTTGATTAACTACAGTCGCAAGAAAAATTAATTTGCCATCTTCAAAGAAATCCTTAACGAGATGAGTGTAATAAACTTGGTAGTCACCAGGGTTCTTCATAGTTTCAATATCTCGAACTTGATTTGAAAGTAGAAGGCCTAGGGCCTTGTCTCTTAAATTTTCTTCTGAATTTATAATTACTGAAGAGATTTTTTTGATTTCTTCATTTCTATATATTCCATCTTCTTTTTTCCTGGAGAGCTTTATCTTCCTTGAAGGATTAGAAATTATTATATCTCCCGAGATATTTTCACTTTTATTCACACTTTGATCTGTAAGTTCAGAATTTTTTAAAACTCTCATATAGTCGAAAGTGCTGAATTCTCCCACAATCTCTGAAGCTTGAGTTTTTTCTTTTTTATTTTCCCTATATATGTATAATTTTGAAATTTTATCCCTGGCTAACTCTTCCTTATATCTCAAATCTTTTCTAAATTTTTCTGACTCTTCTATTTTCTTTTTTTCAGCTATTTTTTCTTCATTGGAAATTTTATTTTTATTACATCCTGTAAAAGATATAATTGCAATTAATGAAATAACAATAAATTTAAATTTTTTCATGTCTGCCTCCTTTAAGGAAATATTATAATAAAGTTAGGTTAAATACAACAAGAAATGGGGTCTTAGAGTCTTAAATTATGGTATAATAGTTGTAATTTTATTTAAGGGGGAAATTATGAGAGCCGTTATAACTGTAATAGGTAGTGACAAGATAGGTATTGTATATGAAGTAGTAAAGAAGATGGTGGAATTTGATTTAAACATTGTTGATATAACTCAAACAATTTTAGATGATACCTTCACAATGATTGTTATAGTTGATTTAACTAAGATGAACGTTGAATTCCAAGAAGTTGTTGACGCTTATGAAGAGCTTGGCAAGGAGCTAGATCTTTCTATAAGAGTTCAACACCAAGGTATCTTTGACAAGATGCACCAAATTTAAGGAGCAGACATGGATAGACAAAGAATTTTAGAAACTGTAAGAATGCTGGACCAAGAGAACCTAGACATTAGGACAGTTACTCTTGGGATTTCGCTACTAGATTGCATAGACAAGGACGGAGATGCTGCCCGCAAGAAGATCTACGACAAGATCACAAAGTATGGCAAGCACTTAGTTGAGTATGCAAACGAAGTTGGTCAAAAGTATGGTGTTGAAATTGTAAATAAGAGGGTTTCTGTTACACCAATTGCCCTAATCGCTGGCGCAACTGATGAGAAGGACTACATAGAATTTGCAAAGACTCTTGATGCTGCTGCAAAGGAAATTGGCGTAGACTTCATTGGTGGTTACTCTGCCCTAGTTCATGGAGAAATGACTCCTGCTGATGAAATTTTAATAAACTCAATTCCTGCTGCCCTTGCTGAAACAGAAAAAGTTTGCTCTTCAGTAAATGTTGGTACAACAAAAAATGGTCTCAACATGGATGCAGTTAAGCTAATGGGAGAAAAAATAGTAGAAGCTGCAAACTTAACTAAAGACGCAGACTCCATTGGTTGTGCTAAGCTTGTTGTTTTTGCCAACGCAGTTGAAGATAATCCCTTTATGGCAGGTGCCTTCCACGGAGTTGGAATGGGGGATGTAGTTCTTCACGTTGGGGTTTCTGGTCCTGGAGTTGTAAAGTATGCCCTAGAAAAGGTTAGGGGAGAAAGCTTCCATGTTGTTTCAGAAACTATAAAGAAGACTGCCTTTAAGATAACAAGACTTGGAGAATTAATTGGGACTGAAGTTGCCCAAAAAATTGGAGTTCCCTTTGGAACAATCGACCTATCCCTTGCTCCAACTCCAGCAATTGGTGATTCCGTTGCAAGAATACTAGAAGAAATTGGAGTTGAATTTGCAGGTGGTCACGGAACTACTGCAGCCCTTGCCATGTTAAATGACGCTGTCAAAAAGGGTGGCATCATGGCATCTGACCACGTTGGTGGCTTATCTGGTGCCTTCATACCAGTGAGTGAAGACGAAGGAATGATTGAAGCTGCAAGAAATGGTCACATAGGTCTTGATAAGCTTGAAGCTATGACTTGCGTTTGCTCTGTTGGACTTGACATGATTGCAATCCCAGGAGACACAAAGGCAACTACTATTGCTGCAATTATTGCTGACGAAGCCATGATTGGAATTATTAACCAAAAGACTACAGCTGCTAGACTTATACCTGTTATTGGCAAAGGTGTTGGCGACGAGGCAACCTTTGGTGGCCTATTAGGATCTGCTCCTATTGTCCCAGTTCATCCAGGTAGTGCTGACAGGTTTGCCAACCGTGGTGGATATATACCAGCTCCAGTTCACAGCTTTAAAAACTAAAAATTAATAAGAGAAGAAAAAAGAAAGAGGTGTGTTATGAATAATAATTCAAAGGACATTGAAAAATTAACCACAGAGACTACTGAGTTTAAGAGAGAAATTGGTGTCTTTGGCGGCGTAAGCATTATTGGCGGGATCATGATAGGATCAGGTATCTTCTATCTTGGCTCCTATGTTCTACAAAGGACGGGCATGAACTCTGGCCTTGCCCTTGTCTGTTGGATTATTGGAGGACTTATCACCCTATTTGGTGGTCTTTGCTATGCAGAACTTGGTACTGCCATGCCAAAGGCTGGGGGAAGAATTGTCTACTTAAACGAAGCCTACCACCCAATAGTTGGATTTATTTCTGGCTTTACTGACTGGTTAGTTGGTGGACCAGGTTCCGTTGCCGCAGTTGCTATTGCCTTGATGTCAGTTTTCAAAAGTTTCTTTGAAATTTCTGACTTTGGAATTAAGATGGCAGCCATAACTTTGATAATTGTTTTAACTATCTACAACATGCTTGGAGTTAAGGCTTCAGCAATTTTACAAAACCTCTCCATGGTGGCAAAGCTTGTTCCCATTGGATTAGTAATGATAGCAGCCCTCTTTGTAGGTAAGGTTAGCCCAGACTTAAGTCTTAGAACAGCTTTTGAATACTCAAGGACAAGTGGAACAAATATTTTTGGCATGATAGCCATAGCTGTTGTTGCAACTCTTTGGGCCTATGAAGGTTGGACTAACTTGAACACAGTTGCAGAAGAGATAAAGGAGCCTCACAAGAACCTACCTCTTGCTCTAATAGTTGGTATTGGTGGTATCACAGTTCTTTATACTTTATTTAACTTTGCAATAATGAAGGTTATACCTCACGAAGAAATCGTATCAATGATAGATTCTGGCGACTTATATCTTGGAACAGAAGTTGCCAAGAGAGTATTTGGTCACGCAGGAGTAATAATTGTTAGTGCCGGCATGATTCTTGCCATGTTTGGAACTCTTAACGGACTTATTCTTGCTCAACCAAGAATGTACTATGCCATGGCAGTTGAAGGTCACTTCTTCAAGTCCTTTGCAAAACTTCATCCAAAGTATAAGGTTCCAACTGCCCCAATGATTGTACAATGTGTATTCTCTTGTCTACTTGTGCTTTCATCAAACCTTGACCAACTTACTAACATGGTTGTAATCACTGGAATGATTTTCTCGGTTCTTACAATTTTATGTGTGCCAATCCTTAGGAAAAAATATCCAAAGATTGAAAGGCCTTACAAGGTTTGGTTCTACCCTGTGTCTGTAGTTATTACAGCCCTAATCTTTGCAGGACTTGTTGTCCAAGGTGCAATTGAAGATCCAATCACAGGACTTACTGGACTTATAGTTCCAATCCTTGGTGCAATCACTTATATGATTTTTGATGCGAAACTTAAAAGAGAGAAAAACGAGGGATAAGATGAAAAAATTATTTTACAACGGAAAAGTTTATGTCAATAGGGATGAATTTCAAGAGGCAATCTATCTTGAAGGAGAATTTATAAAAGAAGTTGGAAAAACAGAAGACCTTGTAAAAAAATATGACCAAGATGATGTAGAAAAAGTTGACCTTGAGGGCAGGACAGTTATACCTGGCCTCAACGACTCCCACCTTCACTTTATGCAATTTGGCGAAAGCATGAACCAAGTTGACATCGAAGGAGTTGAATCCATTGAAGAAATGATTGAAAGATGTAAACTTTTTATGGAGAAAAATCCTAAGAGATGCCAAAAGGGGATCCATGCCCTTGGTTGGAACCAAGACTTCTTTAAGGGAGACAAGAGGATACCAAATCGCTTTGACTTAGATAAAATTTCTACAGAAATTCCCATAGTTCTTGAAAGAGTTTGTGGTCACATAGTTTCATCAAACACCAAGGTTATAGAAATTCTTGGACTTACAAAGGACAGCCCACAATATCCTGATGGCGAATTTTTAATTGGAGATGACGGTTACCCATCTGGGGTCTACACAGCCAATGCCTGCAACTTTGCCAAGGATGTAATACCTGACTTCACTCTCGAAGAAAGACGTGAAATGTTAATAGAGACTATGGACTACGCAGTATCTTGTGGACTTACATCAGTTCAATCAAATGACGTTGGGACAACTTTTATGAATGGACCTGTGGCCTTTGACCTCTTAAAGGATATCTACAAGGAAAATAAAAAAATCAGATACAGACACCAAGTTTGCTTTAACGACTTTGGCGAATTTGAAAAATATTTGTCTGATGGAGAATACTCTAATAAGGACAAGGAATATGACACAAATTATTTAAAGCTTGGACCTTTAAAACTATTTAAGGATGGATCCCTTGGTGCAAGGACTGCCCTAATGCGTAATGGCTACAATGATGACAAGGACAATCACGGACTTCCTTGGATCAAGGACGAAGAGATGAGAAAGTATGTCAAGCTTGCATCAGAAAACGACCTTCAAGTTATAACTCACGTTATTGGGGACAAGGCCATTGAAGATACTGTTAAGTGCTATGAAGATTCCTTTGTCGATGGAGAAAACAAACTTCGCCACACTCTCGTTCACTGCCAAATCACTGACAGAGAATTAGTTGAAAGAATTGCAAGAGATGACATCTGTGTAATGGCACAACCAATCTTCTTGGACTACGATATGAAAGTTGTGGAAGACAGGTGTGGCAAAGAACTTGCATCAACATCCTATGCCTTCAAGAGCCTAAAGGACCTTGGAGCTCACGTAGCCTATGGAACTGATGCCCCAGTTGAAAACCTAAATCCCTTCCCAAATATTTACATGGCAGTAACTCGTAAGGACAAGAAGGGAAATCCTGAAGGAGGATTTTATCCTAAGGAGTGCGTGGACATCTACGAGGCCATTGATGCCTACACAGTGGAATCTGCTTACGTTGAATTCCAAGAAGACATCAAGGGAAGAATCAAAAAAGATTTCTTGGCTGACTTTGTAGTCCTAGACGAGGACATCTTTACAATTGACCCAATGGAAATCAAGGACATCAAACCAAGGATGACAGTGGTTGGCGGAAATGTAGTTTATAAAAGATGAGGAAATATGACTTTAGAAATTAAGGGAATAGAAAACTTAGACAATAAGGAAAGACTTGAATACATGGTGGACTTTGGTAAAGCCACAATAAAAACTGAGGCCGACATGATAGCCATGATGGCAAACATCTCTTCCATAATATTTAATGTGGTGGAAGACTTAAACTGGGCAGGATTTTATCTTGTAAGAGAAGATGAATTAGTCCTAGGACCCTTCCAAGGTCTACCTGCCTGCACAAGACTTGCTGAGGAAGGAGTTTGCGTGGCAGCCTGGAAGGATAAAAAAGTTATGAGGATAGAAAATGTTCACGACTTTAAAGGTCACGTTGCCTGCGACTCGGCATCTAATTCAGAATTAGTCTTGCCTCTTATTGTGAATAATGAAGTCATTGGAGTCCTGGACCTAGACTCACCAAGCCTAGGTCGCTTTACAAGTCTTGAAGAAGAAAAATTTATAGAACTTGTAAGGGCAATGGAAGAAGAATTATCTAAATAAATTTGAGGAGGTTAAGCCTCCTCTTTTTTATTATAAAATCGTAAGTCTTTTTTTGATTTCTTGTATGAATTATTTAGAAGATTTGTAATTTTTACTTGCTATACTTAGGGCATATAAATTATTAAAGATAAGGAGTAAAAAAATGAAAAGAAATCTTAAAAGAAAAATAAGTTCAATTGTTCTAGTAGGAGTATTAGCTTTAGGCTTAGCTGCTTGCAGTAAAGCAAATGCAGCAGACTATTCAACTGGAATGGTATCCTATGAAGAAATCCAAAATGAATTTGCCCAAACTTGCAAAAATCTTACTTGGCCAGAAGGCTACGAAGTGCCAAAAGAAATCGACGAGAAGAAAGACGGTTCAGTCTACCAAAAAGGATTTGGAAACACAAGAGCAAGTATGTATTGGGAAGCTGCTTGGGAAAAGGAATGGTTAGATACCTACAAAACTGATCCGGAAAGAGCCGAAAAAGCCTTAAGAGAATTAGAAAAAGCAAAGAAAATGCCTTATATGTCAGAAGCATCTTGTGATGATGCCACAAGAGAATATTTCGCTAAAATGTTAGAAAAAGCTAAGAAGGGCGACCCAACAGGTATTGAAGAAAATATCAAATTAAATGCACCTGAATAAGGCCTATCTTTACTCGTCAATTGAATAATTAGAAAGTTAACCCCCAAAAAATTCTTTTGGGGGTTTAATTTTACAAGCAAATATAAAAACAGTATAATCGAAAATAAATAAAGTTTGCAGTTATTACTCATGAAGTAAATCACATAAAAAATTAGAATGGAGTTAGAAATGAAACACTTTAGATTATCAGACATTATTATTTTTGTTGGAATTTATATTTTTGCAAGTTCTCTTGATGATAAAGACAAGAAGAAGAAAAAATACTTGGGAATCATCCTGACAGTCTTGGGATGCATCTTAAAGTTTTTGAATTATTAAAATTTAAAATTAAAGCTTAATTAGAAAATTAAAATCACAGGAGACTTGCAAGCTAAGGAGGCAATATGAAAGACATAATACTTGTTGAAAATATTGATAAGTCCTTTAAGGACAAGGAAGTCTTTTGTGATTTTTCTTTGTCTATAAGGGAAAAGACAGTCCACGCTCTTGTGGGGCCCAATGGATCTGGCAAGACAAGTCTCTTGAGGATCCTGACAGGAATTTATAAGTGTAAGGGCCATGTGGAAGTCAAGGGATCCTATGCCATGCTCCTTGAAAATGACTACCTCTATGAGGACAAGACTGGTATGGAAAATATAAATATTTATTCTCTCTACTTCAATTTTAGCAAGGAGGGCTACAAGGCCTACGCTGACATCTTGGGCATCACTGAGGACCTAGACAGAAAGGTGTCAACTTATTCCAAGGGGATGAAGAGGAAGCTATCTCTTCTCATCATTGTCCTAATGGATAGGGACATCATCTTCTTAGACGAAGTGACTTCAGGAGTAGACCCCCTATCTCGAGTGGAAATCAGAAAAATTATAAAAATTTTAAAGGACCAGGGCAAGACCATAGTCATAACTTCCCACGACTTGTCAGAGATTGAAAAAGTTGCAGACCTTGTGACCATGATTAAGGACGGAAAAATTTTATTCACCAAGGAAGTTTCTGAACTTGGAGAAGGTCTTGAGGACTTATTTATCGAGGAGGGGTCAAAATGAAGGACAAGACTATAAATAAGTCAGCGAGATATATAATCTTTAGGGATAGGGAAGTCATTGTAAATACGGGCTTATTAATTTTTATATCCTTTGCCTACCTCTTTGCCCTTCATAAGTTTCTCTTTAAGGCAAGGGGAGAAGATTTTATCATCCTAATGACCTATGCCCTTATACTTGGCTTTGGGATAATTGGGTCCAACACCATCCTTGTAAATTTGAGCCTTAGGGACAAGCTAAGTGGGAGATTGGAATTTTTGCTTGGGACTGGACTTGATGTAAAAGAAGTTATTAAGGCCTACTCAATAGAAAATTGGAGGATTTCATCTCTTCCTTCCTTTGTAACTTTTTTTGGAACTTACCTTATTTGTGACTTGGGTAAGTCCTTTGTTGCCCTCTACCTTTCATGCATTATCCTTCATTATTTTTTGATTTTGACCCTTAATGTCATGGCAATGTATAGGAAGAATTTTAAATTTTTCAAAAATCTAATTTATTTCTCAACAAGTCTTTTGATTTATCTCTTTGGTCTATTTTCTAAAAAGATTATATTGATTTTGGAAAGACAAAACTTAGATGTGAATATTTTTATACTTGGAATAAATATTTTTGCAACTATTGTTTTAGCTGCCTATTCCTTTTACCAACTTAAAAAAATGGACAATGAAAGTGTCATGGAGGTGAAGGCAGAGTGGTCTTAAAATTAATTGGTCTCGACTTAAAGAAAAATTTGGACAAGAATGCTCTCTTAATGGGATTTTTTGGTCTGGTCTTTACTTACCTTTCAAGTTTTTCTCTTGAAAAAGAAGGAAGCCTATCTAGGCCCATGAGCCTAGATAGGCTTCCTTCTTGTTTTTAATTTTTGCCCTAGAGTTTTCTAAGGCTAGCTTGCAAGAAGACAAGGCCAAGAAAAAAATTGAGTTTATCCTAGCCAATGGAGTTGGGATAAAGTTCCTAGTCATAAAATATTTTGGAGCCATCTATCTTGCAAGCCTACTTACACTCTTGCCAGCCTTCATATTTTTTGCCTTTAATACAAGGATTGGGGTCCCTGAAATTTTTAACTTCTTACTTACATCAGGACTTTACACAAATTTTTTAATTCTAAAAATTTTAAACACAGTAAACATGAACAAGATGGCAAGGCTCCAAAACAAGATAATTCTTCTTGGCATCCTCATCTTAATGGTCTCAATCAATATTTATATTTTTACTTATATGATAAAATTGTACTTGATAAGCAAGTTTTTAATTTTATTTGCTATAAATATTTTTGTTGCCCTTAGGACGAATAAGGAGAGAATTGGAGTGACCTACTTTTGATGGGGAAGAGAATTTTAAAAATTATAATTTGCCAAGTTGCCCTAATTTTCTATTGGGCTTGGCTTTATAAATCTGGGGACTTAATAGACAACCAGGCCCTCATGAACCTACTGAGCTTTTTAATTATAGGGACTATCTACGGCTTTATTCACACAGAGATAAGTAAGAGTGAAGACAAAAAAATCCATGGACCTATAATTTTTCTTTCCTTTTTCTTTTTTGCCCTAGCCCTAAATAAAAACTTAAGTCCAATAATTTTTATGGGCCTTGGACTTGTGACAAGTCTAATTTATATTAAGAAGAACCTAAGACCTGATAGGGCTAGACACATTAGCGTCCTTCCAGTTTCCAAGAAGATGACCCAGGTGGCAACTCTTGTTCTTCTACTTGTTTTCACAGTCATAATTTATCTCTTGGACCTTGACGGGCCAGTGATCCATATCTTCTACCAAATAATATTTTTCGCCTACTGTCTCTTGTTCTTCCTCTTCCTAAAGGACAGGGAAGACGTCTATGAAGAAGTCTTTAAACTTTTTTACATGTCCGAATACCTTGGCGAAGAACGCGAGAACTTTGCAAGACTTATCCATGATGAAGTTCTCCAAGATATTTTTGCTGCTAAAAACTATTTAAGTCTGGCAGAACCGAGAGTGGACCTGGCAAGGAATATTCTTACCAACTTAAATGGAAGGCTTAGGGAGATAATGAAGTTCTATCAAACTAGGCTCTTTGAGGACTTTGGCATAGAAGAAAACATCCAAGGAGTTTTTGAAAATCTTGCCAGCCTTTATCCAGAGAAGAAAACTAAGATAGACCAAAAAATTTCTGATGGTCTAAGAGATAATGCAAGCAAGGAAGAAGTTAGACTTATCTCGACAATTACCAAGGAGCTTGTCAACAACATCTACAAGCATTCAGAGGCGACCTATATTTTTTACAGGCTCTATGAAGATGAGGACTTTATACTTATGGAAGTTGAAAGCGACGGTATGAGAGAAGAAGACTTTAAAAACATCCAAGACTCCAAGAGGGGAGTCCTCTTTCTTAAGATGTTAATTAGGACAAAGGAAGGAGAAATTGCCTACGAGGATAGGGACGGAAGTCTTTACACGAGAATAAAAATAAGAAGGTACCGAGATGAAAATTCTTTTATTAGATGACCACAAAATTTTTGGCGAGAGCCTGAAAGTCCTCTTGGAAGAGAGGGGGATTTCTTGCACCTACACCAGTAGCATAAAAAATTTTTACGAAGAAGTGGAGAGAGATTACGACATCATCCTCTTGGACATAAACCTTAAGGAAGAGGAGACGGGCTTTGACATCTTAGACAAGCTTTATGATAAAGGCAAGAAGATTGTGATTTTGACTTCCTACGACATGGTTAATTACAAGAAGATTGCCTTGGAAAAGGGAGCTAGAGATTTTATTAATAAGTCCCTTGATGTGGATGAGGTCATAGAAAGACTTGAGAGAGTCTACAAGGATGAAAAAATTTCTTTTAATGATGATGAGAAAATTATTGAGCCACTGACAAAAAGAGAAGAAGAGATTTTGATAGAAGTCCTAAGTGGCTTGACCAAAAAAGAAATTGCAGACAAGCTTTACATCAGCGAGAGGACCCTCTACAACCACTTGGCAAATATTTACGCAAAGCTAGGTGCCAAGAACGCTATTGAAGCCTACAAGATTGCCCTTGAGCTTGGCTACATCAGGCCCCTTATGTAAACATAAAAAAACTAGGCCACAGGACCTAGTCATAAATTTACTTATCTTCTGATATAATTTTATAAATTGCGTCAGAAGATTTTCTTTTTTTATCGCGAATTTTATCATCCTTGGCGTAACCTATGGCGATGACAAGTCTAATTCTCGACCTAGTGCCAAGGTATTTTTTGAGCTTGTCTTCGTCGAACCAACCCATGATGCAAGTTGAAAGTCCAAGAGTAGTTGCTTCTGCTGTGAAGTAGGCTGCGGAAATTCCAATGTCAATGGACTTGTAGTCTTGGTCCTTGACAGAAGACCCGATCTTAGCAGTGAGGTTGTAATTTTCTTCTGTCACTATGGCAAAGGCATTTACATCCTTGGCAAAAGAATTCATTGTCCCTAGTTGCAAGTGGTCTCTAATGTTTTTTGCCTCATCTCCATGAACGAGGTAATAAAAATAAGGTTGTGCGTTGCAGGCAGAAGGAGCGAGCTTCATACTTTCAAGGCAGGCTTCGAGTTTTTCAACTTCAACTTCCCTGTCAGGGTCATAGGACCTGCAGGATTGTCTGACTTTTGCTAAATCTATAAAATCTTTAAACTCCATTTCAACCTCCTAAAAATTCATCCAAGTCTCCATCAAAGAAGAAAAATTCATCATCACGCATAAGGCAAGGGACCCCAACGCGATTTTCTTCTACAATCTCATCAAAGGCATCTGAGAAGTCTCTTTCCTTTAAAAATCTTTTGAGACTTGCCATAGAAGAAGTTATATCCACAATTTCACATTTGATTTCCTTCTTCTTAATTTCTTCTATTGCCGGTGGACAGTCTGGGCAAAGACTTGAAACAAAAAGTGTTAACATACTTATTCCCTCCAAAAATTTATCTAGCGACCTATAAAAATCTTGGTCTAGCGATTTTTCCCTCTTAGGAATATTAGAGTAAATATTCCTATCTCTCATTTTCTTGTTGAAGTGACGGCTGGCAAGTAAGCTCATGATGTTATCGTCATCCACAAAGTCACCTTGAAAGTCAAGGACCCTGGCACCCTTAGAAAGTCCAAGAGAAGCAAGTCCCCTGTCGTTACTTATGACGAGGTCACCCTGTCTTGCGTGGTTGGCTATATAGATGTCGGCGGCTTCCTTGGATATGTCTACGTCCACGACTTGACCATAGGATGGCTTGAAGTCCTGGCTATAATTTTTTACAGTAACCAGCCTTGCCCCATATTTTTTTGAGAGATCTTCAACTATTTTTCTTATGGGCGAACCATCTGCATCTAATAATATTTTCATAAGTATATTTTACCCCAAATGAGACCTTTAACTAGCACAATAATAAAAGTATTGAAATATTGTCTTATTTTATATAGACTTAGTTTAGGAGGTTAATATGAAATATATTTACAGAATATTTGTATTCCTTACTGTTGTACTCCTCCTTGGGGCTTTGGGACTTACCTTTATATTTGCACCAAGAGGACAAAAATTAGCTAACGAAAACAAAATTAAAAATAAAGATCAAGTGCAAGAGCCAGAAAAAATTTCTATCTTTAACGAGGATGAAGACATTGTAAACATCCTTCTAGTTGGAATTGATTCAAGCGAAGTTACTTATGAAAAGGACGAGGACTCCAAGAGGGCAGACACCATTATGCTCCTATCAATTGATCCAAAATACGACAGGGTTAGACTCCTATCCATACCTAGAGATACATACTACAAGTTAAAGGGTTATGACAACTATAGGATGAATGCAGCCTACTCTCGTGGTGGAATTGATCTACAAGTTTCCAGCGTTGAAGACTTTTTGGGTATAAAAATTTCTCACTATGTAACAGTTAACTACGAGGCAGTAAAGGAACTTGTTGATGCCATTGGTGGTGTGGAAGTTTACACACCAGCCTACAAGTACACAGATCCTTCAACTATACCGCCTCTTGTAATTAATTTTGAAGAGGGTCTTCACCTATTAAATGGAGAAGATGCAGTTAAATATCTTAGAATTAGAAAAATTTACAAGGACCAAGACCTTGACAGGATTAAGGCCCAACAAGGCTTTATAATGAAGATCTTCGACAAGATGAAGTCACCAAGGATGCTTCTTAAGCTTCCAAAATTAGTTTCCATTGCCAACAAGCACATTGAAACTGATATGAACTACGGACAACTTTCCTACCTTGCCTACTATGGTGTAACACTTGATAGGGAAAATATAGGCATGGCAACAGCACCAGGTCGCACAAAGAAGGGGTCTCCTCTTTACTTTGTTGACAAGAAGGACGCTATGTATGTTGCATCTGAACTAGAAAGACTTAGAAATAGTTCTGAGGTCCATGGAGAAGAGCCAAGGGACTACACAGAAGAAGAGCTTGCAAACATGACAGAGACAGAGAGGGCAGAAGCTGAACAAAAGATGAGGGACAAGAAGCTTAGGGACAAGTTAAAGGAAGAGGCAATTCATGAAAACGAGCCTTCCAATGAAAATGCAAATCCTAATAAGACTTCAAAGACATCTTCAAAAACTACATCAAATAAAAATTAAGAGAACCCGAGAGGGTTCTTTTTTTGTAGATTTTTATTAGTTAGTAGTTTTCTGGGAGTTTGTAAAAGTTTATGACTTTATAAAAACTTAGGAAGTCGTAAAAATAAAAAAATAAAATCTTATGACTTCATAAAAATAAAAAATCACCAGTCGCCTGGTGATTCATAACTTATTCAGCTAATAATTTTATAATATTTTTCACAACTTCCTTAGACTTTTCCATTTGGTCAAGACTCACAAGTTCGTACCTGCCATGGTAGTTGTAGCCTCCTGTGAAGATGTTAGGAGTTGGTAGCCCCATAAAGGAAAGTTTTGACCCGTCAGTTCCACCTCTTACTGGTCCAATAATTGGTTCGACACCTGCCCTTTCAAAGGCAGTCTTTGCCAAGTCGATGATTTCCATGTGGTCCTCAAGTTTTTCCCTCATGTTGTAGTATTGGTCCTTGATTTCAATTTTTATCCTGTCCTTGTACTTCTTATTTAAGAAGTCAGCTATTTCTTCAAATAATTTCTTTCTAGCTTCAAACTTTTCCCTTGAGTGGTCCCTGATGATGTAGGACATCCTTGTGGACTCAACAGAACCTTCCATGCTAAGAAGAAGGGAGAAGCCATCGTAGCCTTCTGTGTATTCAGGTCTTTCGTTAACAGGGAGCATTGAATTAAATTCCATGGCTATTAGTTGGGAGTTCACCATAGTGTCCTTGGCAGATCCTGGATGAACATTTTTCCCTTGGATTTCCACCTTGCATGAAGCTGCGTTAAAGGTTTCATATTCAAGTTCGCCAAGGGGTCCACCGTCAACAGTGAAGGCAAAGTCTGCCCCAAAGTCCTTGACATTAAACTTGTCTGCCCCTCTGCCAATTTCCTCATCAGGAGTAAAGGCAATTCTTATGTCCCCATAGCTTGCATCTTTGTCATTTAAAAGCTCTTCCACAGCAGAAACAATAATTGCAATCCCAGCCTTGTCGTCTGCCCCAAGTAGGGTATTTCCATCAGTAGTTATTATAGTTTGTCCCCTTAAGTCCTTTAAGAAAGGAAAGTCTTTAACACTTGTTGTGAATTCTTCGTTTAACTTAATATCAGCTCCGTCATAATTTTCTATAATTCTTGCTTTGACATCTTTTCCAGACATGTCAGGAGCTGTGTCCATGTGGGCAATAAAGCCCACAGTTTTCTTCGCCTTAACCCTGCCAGGAATCTTTCCATAGACGTAACCATTCCCATCAATTTCTGCTTCGATACCAAGAGAGCTTAGCTCTTCCACTAGATAATTGCCAAGTGCTAACTGCCTCTCAGTTGATGGGCAAGTGCTTGAAGCCTCGTCGCTTGTTGTCTCAAAAGACACATATTTTAAAAATCTATCTAACATATTTGTCATAATAACCTCCAATAAAAATATTTTATCACAAAGAAAAGCGACTGAGGGTCGCCTTAATTTTAATCAATCAAAATCATTTTTTGAAATTCTGTCTTCCACAGAATATTCATTGTCCAAAATTTCTACTTCATACTCGCTACTAAACATTGGGGATGACAAGATGTAGTCAGCAGTCGTTGCTGAAGTAGCAAGGGCAATGTTGTAGAGAGTTGAAATTCTTAAGAGGGCCTTGACGTCTGGGTCGTGAGGTTGTGCCTCAAGGGGATCCCAAAAGAAAATTAAAATATCAATTTGTGAATCTGATATCTTGGCGCCAAGTTGTTGGTCGCCACCTAGGGGACCAGACACAAGTCTTTTGACGTCGAGAGAAGTCTCGCGTGAGATAAGGGCTGCAGTTGTTCCTGTCCCAATAAACTTGTGACCTCTTAGTTCATCTTCATGTCTTTTTACCCAATCAAGAAGTTCCTTCTTCTTGTGGTCGTGGGCAACAAGGGCAATGGTCTTTTTCTCTTTAACTTTAATAGATTTAACTTCCATAAATACCTCTTTAAATAAAATCTTGACTAAGCAATTTCTTTAATATATAATATCAAAGATTGAAATCCTTGCATAGTTTAAAAACTATGCCGAAGACCATAAGGAGGTGAAAGTATGAATAAATACGAAGCGGTGATTATGTTTTATCCTGAAGTGGAAGAAGAAAAAAGAAATGCTTCCTTCGATAGACTTAAAAAAGTAATCGAAAAAGACGGAAAAATCAATAACATTGATGAATGGGGAATGAAAAAACTAGCTTACGCAATCGACTACAAGAACGAAGCTTACTATATTTTCTATGAATTCGAAACAAAGGCAGAAGATATAGTTGAAATCAACAGAGTAGCGAAAATCATGGACCCAGTAATGAGACAAATGATTATCAAGGTTGAAGACTAAGGAGTTTTTATGAATAGTGTATGTTTAATCGGAAGATTAGCGAGAGATCCCGAACTTCGTTACGCACAAACTGGCACAGCAATGTGTCGTTTTACAGTTGCCGTAGATAGAAGATTAAGCAAGCAAAAAAGACAAGAAGCACAAGCTAACAATCAGCCAACTGCTGACTTTATATCTTGTACAGCTTTTGGAGCTACTGCTGAGCTTATAGCAAACTATCACAAAAAAGGCAGCCAAATTGGAATCGAAGGTAGAATCCAAACAGGAAGTTACGAAAGAGATGGAAGAACAGTTTACACAACAGATGTTGTTGTAAACAATCTTACATTTATTGGATCTAGCCAAGGTGGGGGACAAGCACAAGGCGGCTTTAACCAAAACCAAGCTGGATTTAATCAAAACAACTTCCAAAACCAAGGTGGATTCAATCAAGCTGGCATGGCTAGCCCAGGACCAGTAAATTCTGCTTACGAAAATGATTTTTCAAAGAGCGATAACGATGACGATGGATTTTTCCCTGTTGATAATGACGATATTCCATTCTAAGGAGGGTAAAAATGCAAAGAAGATTTGGCAGAAGGAAAAAAGTAGATCCTTTTGAAAAAGATAAGACTAAAAAAATTGACTATAAAGATGTTGAAACACTAAGAAATTATATTTCTGACCGTGGAAAGATTCTTCCAAGAAGAATCACTGGCTTAAACGCTAAACATCAAAGAGAAATGACAGTAGCTATCAAGAGAGCAAGACAAATTGCACTTCTTCCATATAGCGCTGACTAAGAAATTTGAATTAAACTGTTGGGTAGTAACCCAGCAGTTTTTTTATTGGAAAATTTTATTAGATTTTTTTTAATCCTATATTTTAATTTAAATTTAATTTCTTTAATGTATAATCATACTAAAGAGACATATTAGCGGAATATTTTAAATTTTAAAAAGGAGGATTTTATGAAGAAGAAATTTATTTTGGGAGCGTCGATCTTGGCTCTTGCTATACCAACTTTTGTCACTGCAGATTCTAACATTAGGATTTGGATGAAGGGCAATCTTATCAAGTCTGATGTGGCTCCTTACATTTATCAAGAGAGGACTATGGTGCCTCTTAGGGTGATTTCTGAAAATCTTGGAAAGGAAGTTACTTGGGATGGTGCCAAGAGATCTGTTAACATTAAGGATGAAAAGGGAAATGAGTTTTCTCTTATTATTGGTGGAAAGTTTATGGAAGATATTTCGGCAAATGTTGACAGGAAGATTGAACTTGATGCACCTGCTCTTATTAAAGACGACAGGACTTTTGTGCCCCTAAGGGCGATTGCTGAAGCCTTTGGAGAAAGAGTTGACTGGGACAAAGACAAGAGGGTTGTTGTAATTGGCGAAGGCTATGACACTAATAAGATAAAAGAAGAAAAGAAGGAAGTCTTAGACCCACTTGGACTTGACTACCTTTACAATAAGGACATGGCAGGCAAGTCTGATGAAGAAAAGTCTAATTATGAAAAAAGAATGAGAGAAATGCCTTCAAAAGTTTTCAAGGGATACAAGAATGGTGAGGTTGAAGGATGTCTTGCCTGGTTATCTTTTGCAAAAGCTGGACAATTTTTTGAACCTGAATTAAATAAGAATCCGTATTTAAATCCTAAAAAGGATGGTCTTGGAATAGGTGTAATTGAAAGAGGTGAATCTATGTCAGGCTTTGATGATTATGAAAAGGACGAGAAGTTTAAAAGAGAACTCTTGGGTCTTAATTCTGGTCCATGTATGGCAGGGCTTGAACACTTTGATTATTATTTAAACTTCGATGGAACTTTTAATTATTTTATGCTTCCACTTCACTATCAAGGTACTGCTCCTGAAATGTTAAAGGAAGTTAAGAATATTGTGGCACATCCTAAAAAGATAAAGTTTATAAAGGCTGATAAGAGTGAAATTGAAAAACTTTTAAAGACTCTTGACACGCATTACGATTAAGCTTACTAAAATATTTAAGTTATAGAGACTAGCTCAGGCTAGTCTTTTTTTATTTAAAGGCTTTTAAAAAATTTTTTTAAACAACACATAGACACACATCAATGTGTTATGTATAATATTTAGGGAGGTGGGCTTGTGTTAAATGAAAAGATGGATAAATATATTGAGTTTTCTAAAAAAATAAAGATTTTGTGTGAACCAAAGAGACTTCAAATTATAGATCTTTTGTCTTGTAGAGACTTGTGTGCCTGCGAAATTTTAGAATATTTTCATATAAGTCAGCCAACTCTTTCAAGTCATATGAAAAAGTTGGAGGAAGCTAATTTTGTAGAGTCTAGAAGAGATGGGAAAAATATTTATTACAAGCTTAAAGAAGATAGTTTAAAGGATGTAAAAAATTTTATTGATGAGATATCTACAAATACTGAAGATTGTATTTGCAAGACTCAAGAATAGTTTTTATAAAAATTAGGGGGAAAGAGATGAAGAGAGAAAGAGAAGATATTAATTTTTTTCAAAGGTATTTGACCTTATGGGTATTGCTATGCATGGGAGTTGGGATTTTTTTGGGGAAATTTTTTCCGCAAATGACAAGCTTTGTATCCAGTCTACAAGTTGAGGGTATTTCTGTTCCCATAGCAATCCTTATTTGGATAATGATCTATCCCATGATGATAAAGGTAGATTTTGAAAGTATAAAAGAAGTTGGGAAAAACCCCAAAGGTTTATTTGTAACATGGGTTACTAATTGGCTTATTAAACCCTTTACTATGTTTGGGATTTCCTACTTATTTTTCTTTATAATATTTAAAAATTTGATTCCAGAAGATCTTGCCAAGGACTATCTTGCTGGAGCAGTTTTGCTTGGGGCAGCCCCATGTACTGCCATGGTATTCGTTTGGAGCACCCTTACTAAGGGAGACCCAGCCTACACTGTTGTGCAAGTTGCCACAAATGATTTAATTATACTTGTTGCATTTATTCCTATAGTGAAATTTTTGCTTGGAGTTTCTAATGTAATTGTTCCCTATAAGACCTTGCTTGTAAGTGTCTTGCTATTTGTTGCAGTGCCCTTACTTGCAGGTGTTGTTACAAGAAAATACGTTGTAGGGAAAAAAGGAAAAGATTATTTTGAAGAAGAATTTGTCAATAAATTTGACGGAATAACAACTATTGGTCTCCTACTTACACTTGTCCTAATTTTTTCTTCTCAAGCAGATGTAATTGTTGAAAACCCTGTTCACATTATTTTAATTGGGATACCTTTAATATTGCAGACAATTTTTATATTTACAATTGCTTATTTAGCTTCTAAATTCTTAAAATTACCTTTTAAGATAGCTGCGCCTGCGGGATTAATTGGAGCTTCAAACTTTTTTGAGTTAGCGGTGGCAGTTGCTGTTGCACTATTTGGTGTAGGTTCAGCGGCATCTCTTGCATGCACTGTTGGGGTTCTGACAGAGGTTCCTGTCATGTTATTTCTTGTTAATGTTGCAAATAATACTAGGAAATTTTTTCCTTAAAAGTTATAAGATTATTTAAAAATTATTTATAAGCATTTGGAGGGGAGTAAAATGAAGAAGGCAAAAGTTGCTTTTATTTGTGTCCACAATTCTTGTAGGAGTCAAATTGCAGAAGCACTAGGAAAGCTTTTGGCAGGAGATGTTTTTGAATCTTATTCTGCTGGCACAGAAACAAAGGATAAAATAAATGAAGATGCAACTAGGTTGATGAAGGAAATTTATAATATTGACATGGAAATAAGTCAAAAGCCTAAGACTCTTGACAAGCTTCCTCCCATTGATATTGCCATAACAATGGGCTGTGAAGTATATTGTCCTTTTTTAGAAGCGAAATATAAGGATGATTGGGGATTAGAGGACCCATCTGGGAAGAGTGATGAAGATTTTAAAATAGTTATAGATAAAATAGAAAAGAATATAAAAAATTTAAGGGAAGATATTTTAGAGGGAAAATATAATTTTTAATAAGAGGCTAGCTTAGGCTAGTCTTTTTTTATTTGATTTTTTATAAAAGAGTAAAGACAATATCCAAGCAAAAATCCAAGAGCTTGCCTGTCCCAAAAGTCAAAATTATAATTTTTTATTTTTATTATTTCAAAGATTATTATAGAACTTGCCAAGATATAGAAATATTTTCGATTTAAATTATTTGATTTTTCTAACTTATAGGCAAATAAAAATTCTAAGCTAATATAAATTATTGATTTTGTTAGGAATAAAAATTTCATACTATCACCAAGTTAATGATAACAAGAGTTTGTAAACTCTCTGTAAAGACAAATAAAAAAGGGACCTCATGGGTCCCTCATTTCTATTATTTTATTAAAGAAATTATCTAAATACTAGATAAAGTATTGGCATTGAAATTACTATACTTAAAATAACTCTTTCGATCCAGATGATAATGTAATCTGAGAATTTTAGAGGTATTTCTGTTCCCATCATAACTGGGATTGATGCTGAGAAGAATAGGATTTCTGATACAGAAACTATAGCAACTAGCATTTTTGTTATTAGACCAAGGCCAGCTTCTGCTACAAGTGGTGCTGGAAGAAGCATTTCTGCAATACTCATTCCCAGTGCTTGTGCAACCATAAGTGGCTCTTCCACCTTAGTGATTAGTGTAAATGGATAGAAGATGTAGCCGATGATGTCAAAGATTGGAGTGTACTCTGCAAGCAAAAGTCCAATCATACCCACGCCAAGAAGAGATGGGGCAATGTTAAGTGCCATTTTAAAACCATCGATAAAGTTATCCTTTATTACTTTTCCTAGGGAGTCAGCGTTTTTGTAAGCTGTCATACCTGCATCAAGGGCATCAGCGAAAGTAACTTTTTTCTTTTCTTCTGGTACATATTCCTTGCCTGAATAATATTCTTGTGGCTTCTTGTTAAGTGGGAAGATTCTTGCTGTGATTGCTGTTACTATGAAAGTAACAATAAGTGTAATCCAGAAGTAAGCTAGCCAGTAATCCATTAGGTCAAGAGTTTTTGCTACGATAATCATAAAAGTTGCAGAAACTGTTGAGAATCCTGTTGCTATAATTGCAGCTTCCTTCTTTGTGTAAGTGTCTTCCATGTAAACTCTGTTTGTGATTAAAAGTGCTAATGAATAAGAACCAACGAAGGATGCAACGGCATCTACTGCTGATCTACCAGGTGTTTTAAATACTGGTCTCATTACAGGTTCCATGAAAACTCCAATGAATTCCATAAGTCCAAAGCCTGTCAAGAAAGCAAGGAAGACTGAACCAATTGGCACAATTGTTGTTACAGATACCATGATTCCATTCCAAATAAGTGGAAGCATATCCTTGTCAAATATTCTTGCTGGTCCCTTATTTGTTAAATACATAAACACAAAGACAAGGGCAACTAATTTTAGTGCAAAGAAAACCATGTGAAGTTTACTTTTTTCCCATGACTTTGTCTTAATTGCATAAACTATACCAGCTATTACCATGAAAACTCCAAAGATTAAATTATAATTTGGTGCCTTCTTAACAAAAGATGTTAAGTGGTCAATAGGGATGGTGTTAGCTTCTCCAATTTTAATTGGCACGAAGAACATGAAAATTCCAAATAGTGCATATAAAACGAACATCAAGATGTCCTTCGAATTAAATTTTTTAGTTTCCATTATTATTCCTCCTTTAAAATAATAAAAGTTTATCAAATAACTATCCTTTTAATTTATTATAGCACAGCAATATTTAAGGTAAAGGTTTTCTGTGTTTTTATGAAACTTTTTATTTGTAACAATTTAGAAGGCTATAAAGAATTTTTTGTTTGACTATTTAAAAAAATCACCTGTTGAATTGAGTTCAATAAAAAAAAAGACCTGGCGAACCAGGTCAAAATTATTTTATTTGAAGTCAACTTCTATGACGTTGTTGGAGTTTGCTTCTTCAGTCCTGAAGTAGTCGTAGATGTCTCTTCCAAAGTTTGTAATTTTTATTTCTGCGATTTCTTCTCTTATAATGCCAAGGTCTTCGAGTATAGTTATTAGAGATAGCTCAAAGCTTTTAAATTCACGTTCATATAATCTCGTGGTCTTGTCTTCAGCTAGGTCTTTTATCAATTCTATGACAAAGGCCTTGTACTTTTCATAGTTATTGCCAAAGGAGGACTTCAAGAAGTTCTTATTAGTTAAGGCTTCAATCCAAATTGCAAGTTTTGTAATGTCGTCAAAGACCAAGTAGTTGTCTGCTGTGTCTGTTAGATAGATTTCTTCCTTCTCGCCTTTTCCCTCTATTAGGGTTAGGTATTTCTTTATCATAAAGTTGAGATAGAGTTCAATTAGGGGGAAGTGGAAATTTTTATAGGTTTTTACTTCTTTTATAGGTCTGATGCCAAGGGAGTCAACGAACTCTCGTAGCTTGGCGGGGGAAAGGTCGCCAGACTTTAAGACACTTACATAATTCATGTCCAAGAACTCGATAAAGTTGTCGAAATTTTCTATAAACTTGTTAGAGAAGACAGCCTTCTTATTTTTTGCCAAGATATTTAAAATGTTGTCATCATAATAGAAACCATCTTGGCTATTCTTTAAGAGGTCAAGATAATAAAAAATATTTTCTTGGATATCTCTTAAATCACTTAGCATTGATCTAACAGGTCTTCCAAGTAGGGCAAGTTTTGAGTAGAAAATAATTAGGAAGTCTATAGAGTTTGCTAGCTCTTCTTGATTTAAAAACTCGCCAGACTCAGCTAGGTCCTTGAAGATCCTTTTGTAATCAAGATCGTAGTCTCCAAAGGATTTGCCTTCTTCTGCAATAATATTGAAGTAAATCTTCGAGAACAATCTTATAATAAATCCTATTATTATGTCTTCGTTGGAGCCAGGGAATAACTTTTTGTAGTAGTCTAGGTTCTGTGCAACCCTAAGGTCCTCTGGCTCAAAGGAGTCTAGGAGTTCTTCAAACTCATAAAAGGCATAGTCGTCTAGGTCGGGTTCTTCCTTTAAGTTTTCGTAAGTCACCTCATAGACTGCTAGAAGATTTAAAAAGTCCCTCTTTATAAAGCCCCTATTTAATTCAAAGGGACCGAACTCTTCTTCTATGTGGTCAAATAAATTTTTCAAATTGCTTTGGAAGGCGAAGAAATATTTATCGTCCATCATTTGTACAACCTGAAGGACCATCTTTCTCTCCTCTTCGCCAAAGACTCTCACAAGCCCCTTAGTGCTTTTAAAAAGTTCAATCCCCTTATCAAGTTCTACTTCTATATATTCATCTAAGATGCAGTCATAGAATAGGTAGTGGTCATCTTTTTTTTCTATATTAAAGAGAGAAACATAGGAGTCCCTCAAGATTTTTTTCATTCTTTCTATTGTAAACTCATCAAGGCCCTGAGATTCTAAAAGACTTCTAAGAACTCTGTCAGAATTTGGATAGAAGTCTTGGAAGTCAAATAAGACAAAGGATGCAAGATCTTCGTCACTCCTACCCATGATGTAGGGGTTTTCCCTCATGGGGGCGAATTCATCTCTTTTTAGGAAGTTCCTAAAGCCAATTGTAGACTCTTTTAAAAGCTTTCTAGCTATTTCAAAAATTTCTTTTTTATCTTTTTTCATTATTTCACCTTTATATTTTCGATTTCTTCCTTAAGTTGGTCCATGTATTTTAAAATGTATTCAATGTGGTAGTTGTAGACCCTGTCCTCCACATCTAAGTCAGAGGAATACTCTTCTTCTAGGTCGTATCTCTTCAGAGCTTCTTGTGAAACTTCAAAACTAAAGTGGTCTGCATTCATATTTTCAACGACTTCAAGCCTAACAGAAATGCTTTCGATTAAAGACATAATTCTCTTCTCACGTGAAATCTTTTTGTATCTGTACTGGAAGGGGGTGTCAGCTTCCTTCTCCAAAAGTTTGTAGAGCTTTGTGGCACTTGCAAGTTCTCTATTAAATTCACTTAGGTCAACTTTTTCTCCAAAAAGAATTTGTTTCAAGACCAAGTTGCTTGACCTGTAGCAGCTTCTCGCTGAAAGAATAAAATCTTCCCAGACATTGGGTGAGGATATAAAATAATTTACCAAGACTCCAACTATGATACCAATAACAGTACCAATGATACGGTTTGTTGCGTAATAAAACTTGTCGGAGTTAGAGCAAAAACTTGCCACAAAAACTATGCAGGATAACTGAGTCATGTCCTTCATCTTCACAACTACTAAGATGTAAATTGTAAGTAGGATCCCAAGGCCTGCTATTAGGGGCTCAAGATATTCCACCACAGAAATTTTTGAGAAGAAGTAGCCCACCATTACTCCAAAGACGCAGGTAAAGAGTCTCTTCTTAAAGTCCTCAAGGGACTCAGACATTGAAGGCTTCATAGTTGACACTGCGGCTATGGATACAAAGATGGCTGAGTCCAAATCTAAGAGGTAGGAAATGTAGAGACCAATGACAACTGCAAGGGAAGTCTTAAGGGTACGCATACCTATTCTATACTTGTAATCAATTTTATTTTTTATTGTCATAAGATCACAACCTTTAGAAAATTAAAATTAAATTCTACAATTATTTATGCTAATTATATCAAGAAGAGGCTTAAAAGTACATTTAGGGAGTTTAGGAAAGTAATTAAATAAAATGATATATTTGTAAATTAATGGGTAAATATTAAGCAAAGAAAAAAGGAGAGTGACATTTATGTTATTGAACTTTGTTGGAAAAAACATTGAACTTACAGAATCTTTGAAGGAAATTGCAGAAAAAAAATTCTCCAGGTTAGACAAATATTTTTCTGAAGAAGTGGAAACAAGGATTGTTTTCTCTACGATAAAAGATGAACAAACTGTTGAAGCTACAATATTTTTACCAAAGACAATTATTAGGGCAGAAGAAACTACAGATGATATGTACTCTTCAATGGACAACGCTGTGGATGCACTTGCTAGACAAATTAGAAAACACAAGACTAGATTAAAGAGAAGATACCAAAACAACGAAACAATTAGGTTTGATGAACTTATGGATAAGGAAGCTCCTAAGGACGAGCCTGAACACAAAATCGTAAAGAGAAAGAACTTCGAACTTAATCCAATGAATGAAGAAGAAGCAATTCTTCAAATGGATCTTCTAAACCACAACTTCTTTGTTTTCTTAGATGGAGATACTGATGGAGTTTCTATTGTGTATAAGAGAAAAGATGGAAACTACGGTAAGATAGAAGTTTAAAATTAAATTTAATATATAAAATTTTAGGACGCTTAGGCGTCCTTTTTTCTTTGAGTTAAAAAATTTTCTTATTAAAAAAAGCTGGCAGGAGCCAGCTCTATCTTATTCTAAGTTTGTAGTTTCTATCCTAGTTTTATTTTTCTTACCAGTCTTAACAACGAAGATCGCGTAGGCAAGGGCTATGATGCCAGCTGCTGGATAGGCAACCACAAATGGCAAGCCAAGTCCAAGTTTTTTAACATTTATAATAAATGAGAAAACTATAAATGTGTAGAAAACTCCTGGTATCAAAGTTATTAAATAATTTTTGCCAGTGTTGATTAGATAAATTGTTGCAACTGCAAGGGCAAAGATCGCTACGAATTGGTTTGTGAATCCAAAGTATCTCCAAAGCATATTAAAACCATTTGTGTTTGACTTTGCAAAGAAGAGGATTGCTGCTGCAGGTATAAATAAAACTGCTGCAAGGCTTGCTCTTTTTGCTCCAGACCTTTGGTCTATGTTTAATTCTTCAGAGATGATAAGTCTTAGTGACCTAAAGGCAGTGTCACCAGAAGTGATAGGAAGTGCAATTACACCAAGCACTGCAAGTAGTCCTCCAATGTCTCCCATGAAGTATTTTGAAATTTCTCCAACCATTAAAGTTCCAGCTGTGTCAAGTGGAGCCCTTCCTGTTGAGAAGATTACCATGGCACCAGCTGCCCAAACCATGGCGATAAAGCCTTCAGCAATCATAGTTGAGTAGAAAGTTCCCTTGGCTTCTGCTTCTGACTTAACAGTTCTTGACACAAGGGTAACTTGTGAACCATGGAAGCCTGATAGGATACCACAGGCAACTGTGATGAAGAAGGATGGGATAAACTTTTGACCAAGTGGGTGCTCAGCAAGTAGACCTGCATTGGCAAAGGCTAGGTCCCCAGAACCCTTTACAAAAATTCCAATAAATACTCCAATTGCAGAGATAATTAAGAAGGCACCAAAGAGTGGATAAATTCTTCCAATTAACTTGTCAATAGGAAGTACAGTTGAAAGGATGTAGTAGGTAAAGATAACTGCGTAGATAATCCAAATTACATTGGAATCTACTCCGACCTTTAGGACGTCGTTGGCAATTAAATCTCCTGGAGTGTAAACAAAAACTACACCAGTTAAGAGAAGTAGGATTGCGATGACGATGTTATAAAACTTACGAACTCCATCGCCAATATATTTACCAACAAGCTTTGGAACTTGGGATCCACCATTTCTCATTGAGATAAAGCCAGTCATGTAATCGTGGACAGCTCCTGCGAAGACACAACCTAATGGGATTGCCAAGAAGGCAATAGGTCCAAATAAGATACCTTGAATAGGTCCAAGGATAGGTCCAGTTCCTGCAATGTTAAGTAGGTTGATAAGCCAGTTTTTCTTTTCGCTCATAACTACATAGTCTACTCCGTCAGCTTTTTTTACTGCTGGAGTTGGTCTATCGTCGGGTTGAAGTTGTTTCTCTACATATTTTGAATAGAAAAATCCTCCAACAAATAAAATAATAATTCCAATAATAAATAGTAACATAAATTCCTCCCCTTACTTTTATTATTTCCAATAAGATTATAGGGGAAGAGCCTCTCAATTACAAGAAATTGCGGTTTGGGAGTGGCTTTGTGAGGACTTTTTTAAAAAGTTTTTGTGAAAAATTTTTACGAATTTTACAAAAGTTTATTTAAATTAGACCTAAAGATAAATATTCGAAAGTTAAAGTCTACAAAATTTATAAAAATGATGAAAAATGAAAATAAAAATTAATTTTGTTAAGCTAAAGAATTTAAAAGTTATAGATAGCTTGATGAAGTTTATTATATAAGAATTTGCGAGTTTATTGTTTTGAATTTGCTAGTAAGATATTGATTAAAGGATAATTCTTACAAGTTAATGAAGTTTTATGAGCTTATAAAGTCCTACGACTTTATGGAGTTTCATTAGCTTATAAAGTTCTACGAGTTTCTAAAGTCCTACAAGCTTATAAAATCCTACGAGTTTCTAAAGTCTTATTAGTTTGTAAGTTTCTACAAGCTTATAAACTTTAATAAAGCCCTAAAAGTTTATTAAGTTCTATTAGATTAGAGATTTCAAAAAAAAGACTGCAGATTTTCCTGCAGCCTTTATCATCTTTCAATTGAATTTATTTCGTTCTCCACATACAATTTTTTAAAATTTCCAAGACCTATTGCAGAAATAATTATTTCTGTGTCTTCACGTCCCTTGAAGAAGAGGTCAAGAGTTGGATTGTAAAAAATAGAAATGCCAGAGACCCTTACTTCCTTGTACCTGTCTGTGTCTTCACTGTCCTTTGTAGAAATATCCAAATCAAAGACAGCAAGGGAGCAGCAAGATGCCTTTACATCAACATCGGGATTGACAAAAATTTTTTCTATATTTTTCTTTTTTAAAAAATCAAGAGCCTTGTCTCTAAATATAAAATTCATAAAATCTCCTAAGGTAAGTCAAACTTTCCAGACCAAGCTAATAAGTTTATCTCATTATACTTGATCTTATTCCAATTATAGGTCCAAGACTAAGTAAGGACAAGTTAAAATATATTGAGCAGGAAAGGTCGCTTAAGTTAAAAAAATAAAAAAAAAGAAGGTATAGACCTTCAAATAAAAAAATGGTCGGGGTGAGAGGATTCGAACCCCCGGCCCCATGGTCCCAAACCACGTGCGCTACCAAACTGCGCTACACCCCGACGACAGATTCACAAAAGTGAAAATCTTATATTCTATTTTCGAACAAATACTATTATAACATGGAAAAATTATTTGTCAAAGCTTTTTTAAAATAAATTTACTTACTTCGCAAGCTATCTAAGTCATTATACTTGAAATCTATTAAAAATACAAATAAAATAGTATTATTATGGAAAAAGGAGGGAACATGAAGGCTATTATTTTTGACTTAGACGGAACCCTAGTTGACTCTATGGGCTATTGGAGAAGTGTTTCTCGTGACTTCATGAAGACCAAGGGAATAGATATAGAAGATGCAGTTCAGCACAAGATGACAACCATGAACTTGGACGCATCCTTAAAATACATGAAGGACTACTATAAATTAGAAGAAAGTTTTGAAGAACTCTTTAGAGACTTTAGCAGAACTGTTGAAGATTTTTACAGGAATAAGGTTGAAGCTAAGGAAGGCTCTCTTGAAATTTTAAAATATTTTAAGGACAAGGGGATGAAGGTTGTAATAGGAACATCAACTGCTGATCACTTTGCCAATATAGTTATAGAAAAGTATGGCATAGATAAGTTTATTGACGGACTCTACACAGCTGACTCAGTGGGACACCTAAAGGGAGAAGAAGAATTTTATCTTTCAATTGCAGATGACCTTGGAGAAGATCCAGAAGAAATCTTTTTAGTTGACGACTCCTATCTTGCCTTAAGGACAGCTAAGAGGGCAGGTCTCATAGGCATTGGAATCTATGACGAAAATTCCAAGGACACTTGGCCAACAATTGTTGATGAAAATAAATATTCTGCAAGAAAATTAATAGAATTGAAAAAATTATGAGATTGTTTTTATTTTTTGCGGCAAGAATAATTCCTGCCTTTATAATTAGTTTTGTGGGCTTCTCTCTTATTAGAGTAAAATTTTTCGCCCACAGAAAGAAAAACTCTACAGGTTTTAGAGAATTTTTGCTCAGCCTTTTCGTAGCCTATTTAGTTTTCTTGGCAATCATGCTCTTCACACCTAATTCCTACATAGCAAGCTCTGGCATAAACCTTACAAATGAAAACTTTGACTTCGTTGGCAACTTTAAAGACAGAATAACATCAGGAGCATGGGGAGTTAACCTGGTTCCCTTTAGGACTATGAGGAACTATATAAAATACTCAGGCTTCCTTCACACACTTATAAATATTTTTGGCAATATAATAATTTTTATTCCCTTTGGAATTTTGCTGCCAGAAATTTTTCCAAAGTTTAGAAAGTTATTAAAAATTTTAGGCGGGTCCATTGCAGCATCTTTCTTTGTAGAATTTATACAATTTTTTATAGGAAGGTCAGTGGATATTGACGACTTAATATTAAATGTCTTTGGAGCCCTTATTGGCTACCTAATTTGGCAGAAAGTTCTAAGATATAAATTTGCTGAGAAGAAGAGGAAGAGAAGGAGACCAAGAGCCTCTGAAATTGACAAAGACCAGGCCATCTAGTATAATTTTAGTCTAAGTAAATATGGGGGCGAAAATGGTTTCGACGGGGATTTTGAGCTTAAAGTAGCGAGTCGTTGATGGATCACACAACGTTAAAATGGTCTATTAAAAAATAAACGACGAAAATAATTTCGCACTAGCTGCCTAATTAGGTAGCAATCCGGCCAGACACCGCGAACTGTAACCGGGTTTCAAATTAGCGGGCAAACGAACTCTGTGAGGCGTCATAGCAGAGGGGGTTTATGGCGATACCCTGTATGAGTTTGACACTCTAGTAGTACAGGGGAAAATTAAAGAGGAGTCTGCACTCGGAGAATCTTTCTGTAAGGGGTCTTCGGACGTGGGTTCGACTCCCACCGCCTCCACCAAAGCAAAGTCATTCATGTGAATGGCTTTTTTATTTTGAAAAAATTTATTTTAATTTTAAAAAGGACTTAAGTTATCTTAAATCCTTTAATGCTTTATAAAATTATTTTTTACTAACTTATTATTAATTAAATATAAGTTAGTAATTTTTATTTATAAGTTAATAATTTTTTACGAAGACTTTAGTAGTCTTTCATATTCTTCTATTAACTCCACTGGTATTACGAAGTTAAAGTAGCCGCCTGTTTTTGATAAAAAGAGATACATTAGTCCCAGGCTTGTGAATTTTTTCATGTTGACGTAGACATTTTCATCGCCGTAGTCTACTGTGCCATTGTAAAAGTCGTAGAAGGACTTGTGCTCTTTCTCGTCAAAGGAAAGGAGTGTGTCTTTAAACTTTGATAAAATCATCTCGTGGATTGCATCTATTTCTTCTCTCTCACTTAGTCCTTCAAGTCCAAGTTTATAAGAACTTGCGATGAGCTTTCTCTGGTCCTGGTCTAAAGCTTCTACAATGGGGTATAATCTATCTATAGGCAGTTTGTTAATGCTTTCAACTTTAAATAGTTTTAATAAAAAATCGCTCATGTTTCACCTCGTATTTATTATACATGAAATGAGCAATGGGAGGAAATATGTCACAAATTAAAAAACTTTCAGATGGCGTTTATTGTAAAATTATTCCACTTAAGGGCAACCCCCTAAAGAGTATTAACATTTACATGGTTAAGTCTAAGGGCGAGGCCATGATTGTTGACACGGGCTTTAACACCGAAGAAATTAAAAGTGAGATGCTTTCTTTTATGAAGGACATGGAAGTGGACTACGATAAGACAATTTTATTCTTGACCCACCTTCATTCTGACCACACAGGTCTTGCTTCATGGTTTCATGAAGAACTTGGCATTGAAATCTACATGGGAGATATTGACTACAGGATGATGTCTTCTATGGCTGATGCTAATTCAAAGAGATGGAAGGAAGTTATGGAGACTACTCACATCCAAGGCCTTGAAGAGGACAATTTAAAAATCGAAGAGCACTCTGGTTTTGTTTATAGACCAAAGGCAGAGTTTCCTTATGTCTCCTTTAATCCAAATTATATTTTAAAGCTTGGAGATTTTACCTTTAAGGGAATGGATTTTTCAGGTCACACTCCTGGCATGGTTGGACTTTATGAAGAGGATAGGAAAATTTTATTCTGCGGCGACCACCTCTTGGGAGATATTACTCCAAACATAACTTTTTGGAACTTCACAGTGGGCGACAGTCTTGGAAGATATTTAATAAATATTGAAAAATTAAGAGACCTTCCAATAGACCACTTGTACTCTTCTCACAGGGCCCTTATTGAAGATGTGCCAAAGAGGATTGACCAGTTAAAGGCTCACCACCAACACAGGATTGATGAAGCCTACAAGACTTTAAAGGAAAAGGGCAAGTGCACTGTTAGGGACATTGCCATGAACATGTCTTGGGACATGAGGGCAAGGGACTTTTCTGAATTTCCAAATACGCAAAAGTTTTTCGCAGCTGGTGAAGCCCATGCCCATCTTGAACACCTAAGGGCCATAGGCAAGGCTGACTTTGAGTGGTCTGATGATGGAGTTCTTTTATACTACGCCAAGTAAAAATTGTTTGCTTTAAGTAGTGACAAGTCATAAAATATCTATTGGCTAAAGAAATATAAATATTTAATTGGAAGAAATAAAATTTGGAGTGAATTATGAAAAATTTAGTTTGTAAATATAAGGACAAAGTTTTAGAATCTGGCGGAGAAACTATTCTTTGTGGAATTGTAAATGTTACACCAGACTCCTTCTCTGATGGGGGCAAGTGGTATGGTAAGGACAAGGCTCTTAAGAGGGCCCTTGAACTTATAGAAGCTGGAGCTGGCATGATAGACCTTGGTGGTGAATCAACAAGACCAGGCTCACACTATGTTGAAATTCAAGAGGAAATAGAAAGAGTTGTTCCAGTTATAAAGGAATTAAAGACAAAGACTGATATTCCCCTTTCTATTGACACATGGAAGGCTGACGTTGCTGAAGCAGCAATTGAAGCAGGTGTTGACTTTGTAAATGACATCACAGGCTTTATGGGAGATCCAAGAATGGGAGAAGTAGTGGGCAAGAGTGACGTTGGTGCAATCTTGATGTTTAACCCAAAGATTGCAAGACCAAACCACAAGTCCAGTGCCAACTTTCCATCCTTTGGCGGCGAGGGAGCCTTCACTGAAGAAGAATTAAAATCCTTTGAAGACATGGATGTTGTGGAAGTTATGAAAAAATACTTGTCAAAATCCCTTGAACGTGCAGAAAAAAATGGAATTTCAAGAGAAAGAATTATGCTTGATCCAGGTATTGGCTTTGCCCTTACAAAAAAGGAAAACTTAAAGTTAATTGATAAGATTGACGTCCTAAGAGAAATGGGATGCTTCACCTTCCTTGGAGTTTCAAGAAAGAGATTTATCACAAATATTTTAAGTGAAAACAAGATTGACGCTGATGGCAACAATGAAGAAGGATTTGAAAACAGAGACGAAGCATCAGCAGCTCTTACAACTATAGGAGCTTACAAGGGTGTAGAAGTTTTAAGAGTCCACACAATGAAGCATCATCTTCTTGCAAAACTCGTTGCAGATTCAGTTAGATTAAATCAAGTGATAGAAGATGTAAGTTTTAAAGCTTATTCACTTTAAATTATTTTTCATTAGATATATAATATTATTTGTTAATAGAAATTAGGGGGAAATTATGGCACTAATAGAAGAATTAAAAGTAAAAGTTAGAGAATCAAAACCAGAAATAGTATTTCCAGAAGGAAACGACAGAAGAATCTTAAGAGCAGCAATTAGACTTAACGACGAAGGAGATATTAAGCCAATCGTTCTTGGAGACGAAGAAGAACTTAAAGCTCTTGCAGAAAAAGAAGGAGTTAAACTTGGAAATCTTGAAATCCTTAATCCAGAAACTTATGCAGGAAAAGATGAAATGGTTAAGGCTTTCGTAGAAAGAAGAAAGGGAAAAGTTAACGAAGAACAAGCAGCAGAAATCCTAAAGGACCACAACTACTTTGGTACAATGCTTGTATATATGGAAAAAGCTAAGGGACTTGTATCAGGTGCAGCACACACAACTGCAGACACAGTAAGACCAGCTCTTCAAATCATAAAGACTAAACCAGGTTACAAGAGATGCTCAGGTGCCTTCATTATGATTAGAAATGAAGAACTTTACCTAATGGCAGACTGTGCTATTAACACAGACCTTGACGCAGAAGGCCTAGCAGAAGTTGCAGTAGTTTCAAATGAAACTGCAAAACAATTTGGTATCGATCCAAAGGTAGCAATGCTTTCTTTCTCAACTCACGGATCAGCTTCTCACGAAAGAGTAACAATGGTAGCAGAAGCAGCTAAGATGGCAGCAGAAAGAAATCCAGAAATGGCAGTTGACGGAGAACTTCAATTTGACGCAGCCTTCATCGAAAGAGTTGCAAAGAAAAAAGCACCAGATTCAAAAGTAGCAGGTCACGCAAATGTATTTATCTTCCCTAACATTGAAGCAGGAAACATTGGCTACAAACTTGCACAATACTTTGGTGGATTCAAGGCAGTAGGTCCAATCCTACAAGGACTTAACGCACCAGTAAACGACCTTTCAAGAGGTTGTGTAGAAGACGAAGCTTACGCACTAGCTATCATAACAGCAGCACAAGCAGTTCTTTAATAAAAGATAGGTTTAAAGACTTCCTTATGGGAGTCTTTATTTTTATGCTTTTAATATATATAATTTGGTAGAGAAGGTGAGAAAATGATAAAGAAAATATTTAAAGGAATTTTAATTTTTTTAGTATCCCTTATTATTCTTATAGGGATTGGAGATTTTTTGTGGATTAATCTCCCAAAGTTAAGTGCAAGAAAAAATATTTCGGATATAGAAGACTATGGCAAAGCTGTAAGCCAAATAAATTTAGATGACAGTATACAAGTTGTTGGACTAGGGGAAGCGACTCATGGAAATTCTGATTTTCAAGATTTAAAGTTAGAAGTTTTAAAGACTTTAGTTGAAAAAAATAAAGTAAAGAGCTTTGCTATTGAAGCTGATTTTGGCGAAGGAATGATAATAAATAATTACATTCATGGGAACAAAAGAGATGAAAATATTTCTAATGTTTTTTCTTTTAATATTTATCACACAAAGAATATGAGTGATCTTATAAATTATATGTTTGACTACAACCAAAAAGCAAAGGATGAGGACAAGCTTTCTTTTTACGGCTTTGACATGCAAAATCCAGAAAAATCTATGAAATTAATTTTAGATTTTTGTAAGGAAAATAATATTTTACAAGCAAAAGACTTGCAAAAGGAGTTTTCCTTTATAAAAGATGAAAAATTTAAGATTTCACAACTAAAAGATAAGGAAAATTTGTTGTTAGAAATAAAAGCTCACGCAGACGCTCTATCTTCTCCCAAGGCAAAAATAGTTTCAAGAGCAATCACAAATGTCTTGGACAGCGTAAAATATTACGAATTAGATTTTAATGACTATGTAAAAGTAAATAATGTTAGAGATGAGCTTATGGCTGGAAATGTTAAGTGGATAAGTGATTTTGAAAAGGCAAAGGGAAATAAGATGCTTTTAATTTCTGGACACAATGGTCATATTGCAAAAAGTCAAAAGTTTTATGAGCCAATGGGGTCTCACTTAAAGAAAATTTTTGGAGAAAAATATTTTATTATTGGGACAGACTTTTATAAGGGAATTGTAAATATAAACGAAGTTGGTCCAGATAATAAGAGGTCAAACCATGGCTTTGTATCTGCTGATCCTTTAGCTTACAGTGCGAGAAAATTTAAAGGAAAATATTATTTAGATTTTACAAAAGTTAAAGAAGGGGAAACTTTTGACCTTATAAATAAAGCAATCAACATGGTAAGTTTGGGTGAAGGATATTCTCCACTTATGAAATTCATGCCAAGGGCTTATAGGGTGAAGGAAGTTCCAAAAGATTTATATGATGCAATGATTTTTGTTTATTATGCAAAGCCAATTGCTGTTAATGATTAAGATTAAGTTTATAAAAATTTATAGGCTTGAATATTGTAATACAATTTTCTTAGAGGTGACGGATATGAAGACTGTATCTGTAAGACTAAATGCTGAAGAGGAGAGAGCCTTTACTGCTTATGCTGACCTTATGGGTGAACCTCTTTCTACTCTTTTTAAGAGGTTAATGGAAGAGAAACTTGAAGATGAGTTCGACATGAAGGTGGCTGAAGACTTTCTTGAAAGAGAAGCTAGGGGCGAAGTCGAAACTAGACCTATCGAAGATTTATTTAAAGAGCTTGACCTATGACTTACAAAGTAAGAACCACAAAAAAGTTTGACAAGTCTTTTAAAAAACTTGATAGGCAGTCACAAAAACTTATAAAAAATTGGATGGAGGGCAATCTTATTGATTGCCAGGATCCAAGATTTTATGGCAAGGCCCTCACTGGCAACTTCAAAGTGGTTTGGAGGTATAGGATTGGTGCCTATAGGCTCCTAGCCAAAATTGACGAAGACAAGTTAATAATCTTCGCCATTGATGTGGGCCACAGAAAAAATATTTATTCATAAGACTTCCTTAGGGGAGTCTTTATTTTTATGCAAAAAATAAATATAATTGATTTAACAATTTATTAAAGCAAATTAAAAAGGAGGTTTTTATGTCTAAGCTTAGAGATGGAATTTATGGACTCGCCATAGCTGATGCACTTGGTGTTCCCTTTGAGTTTAAGGAGAGGGGGACCTTCACTTGCACAGGCATGGTGGGTTTTGGAACTTGGAATCAAGTTGCTGGGACTTGGTCTGATGACACTAGCATGACTCTTGCAACTTGTAAGTCCATAAAGGATAAAAATAAAATAGATGTCGAAGATATAAGAAAAAATTTTGAGGCCTGGCTCTTTGAAGGAAAGTTTGCTTGTCATGGAGAAACTTTTGATGTGGGGGTAACAACAAGAGATGCCCTGGGAGAAGGTCATGGGATTGATGATTTTTATGCCAATGGCAATGGGTCTCTTATGAGGATTTTGCCTTTTGCCTTTACTGATGCCAGTGATGAAGAAATTGAAAGTGTATCAAGCATCACCCACGCTCACGAAATTTCTAGAAAGGCCTGCCTTGATTATGTTCATCTTGCGAGGAAGTTGATTGCTGGTGAAAAATTAGAAGAGCTTGGGCTTGACCACATAAAAAACAAGTCTGAAGATGAAATACAGTCAACAGGTTTTGTCCTCCACACTCTAGAAGCATCTCTTTGGTGTCTTTTAAATACAAATTCTTACAAGGAAGCTGTCCTAAAGGCAATAAATCTTGGAGACGACACAGACACCACTGGAGCTGTTACGGAACAAGCTAATAATATTTAAGAAAAAAGAAAAATAATTTTAAAAATTTTCTTAAAAGTGTTTATTTAATAAAAGTAAGCGTTTACACTTTATTGAGTTTTTGATATACTCTAATAAAGAACATTACAAGTAGGACTTAAACCTTAAAAGGAGGATTAATATGAAAAAATTTTTAAAGATAGGCTTGTTAACTTGTGCCCTTGGTCTCGCTCTTTCTTCAAATGTTTTTGCAGCAAAAGATATTTATCTAGTTGTTGATGGAAAGAAAATTGAGACAGATGCTCCTGCATTTATTGAAGCTGATAGAACTTTAGTACCAGTTAGATTTATTTCAGAAGCTCTTGGATACAAAATCGACTGGAAGGCAGATGAAAGAAAAGTAGTAATTACAAAAGATGATGCAAAAGACAATGAGTCTAAAATGATGGAACTCATTATAAACAAGGATATGGTAAGTCTTTATGATGTTAAGGAAAATAAAAAAGAAGTTAAGTTAGATGTTCCTGCAAAAATTGTAAAGGATAGGACATTTGTACCAGTTAGATTTATTTCTGAAAACTTTGGGACAAAAGTAAATTGGGATAATGAAAATCAAGTTGTAGTTATTGGCGATGAAAGTAAATACAATAAAGAAGAAATTGCTAAATTAAGAGCAGCTGAAAAGCAAGAAAACCCTAAGACTAAAATGGAAAAAAATGATAAGACTGATAAAAAAGCAGTAGATTTTTCTGGCACATATATTTATACTAAAGATTTAAAGTCTTATATATTATATGTTAAAAAAGCAGATAATAATGTTGATTATACTGTTAAAATGGACATTGCGAATTTATTTACAGGTGAACAAAATAGTATTGATGCAGCCACTATAAAGATGAATGGATCAACTTCTATGGGTAAAATTACAGGACCAAAAATAGGAGGTTTTTTTAAAGAAGGAGACGATTTTGAATTTAATGGACCATTCTTAACTTATTTAGGCAGCAAATTTTTCTCTATGAATGCTGGATCTGAAATGGTTACAAAAGCAGATGGAAAAGTTTATATTGATGGAAAACTTGTAAGTGAATAATTTTAAAAATTTTAAAAGCTTCCTTGCTAGATAAATAGTGAGGAAGCTTTTTTTGGAATTAAAAATTTACTTGTAGATTTTTAAGTTACTTCAATATAAAAGGACGCAACTTATTAATTAAATATTTTATTTACTTTAGTATTAAAAAATCCTCCTTAAATCAAAAGGAGGATTAACCTTATATATAATTTAATGCAAGATTTACGGCTATGCCAATAACTGCACCGAGGCCTATTAGTTTAAATAGGTCTATTTTTTTTAGGTATAAAAGAAAACCAAGAACAAAGGAAATTAACGCTGCCAGGCTCATGCCTTGAAGCTTAAGTCCTTCAGGAAAGACTGATGACTGAAAGAGCTTTAAGGTTGTTATAAAGATTAGGGACACAACCCCTGCCTTTATGCCAAGGAGGGAGTAGTCCATGATTTTAAATTTCTTGCCTTTGCTAAAGAGGAAGTAGCCAAGAATCATCATGAGGATGAACTGAGGAAGAACTAGGCCTGTTGTGGCAAGAATTGAACCCAAGATTCCGTGGACACTTTGACCAACAAAGGTTGCCGAGTTAATGGCAATGGGTCCTGGAGTCATTTGTGAAATGGAAATTAGGTCTATAAATTCCCTTGTTGAGATCCAAGCATGTTCTTCAACAACGTATTTTGAAATCAAGGGGATAACTGCGTAGCCGCCACCAAAGGCGAAGCATCCAATCTTAAAGAAAATTAAAAATAAATCAAGCATTTTTGTACCTCTCCATGACGCTAAAGTAAGAAATTCCTGCTAAGGCACAGAATAAAATGATGAATCCTGTGTTGATCTTTGTAAAGAAGGCAACTAGGAATACGAGGACAATCATAACTGCAGAGAAGCGTGGGTTGTTCTTGTAAGAAGAAAGCCCCATGCGGACCACGGTGATAAATAGGACTGCAGAGATAACTCCACTAATACCTTCTAGGGCTGCGTTAATAAAAAAGTTTGCTTTAAATTCTTGGTAGAAGTTTGAAATCACTGACAAGATTATAAGACATGGTAGGGAGGATGCCACAAGGCAAGTTATTGCTCCTAAAGGTCCTCTTAAGTAATAACCTGTTAGGACTGAGCAAGAGATTGCCATGGCCCCAGGTCCACCTTGGGATATGGCAACTATATCCATCATCTCGTCCTCGTCGATTAGTTCTAAGTCTGATACAAAAATGTCCTTTATAACAGGGACAATTGTATAGCCTCCCCCAAAGGTTATGGCATTTATTTTAAAAAAAGTTAAGAATAACTTTGCAATAGAAATTTTTTTCATGAAATCACCTTATTAAATTATAGCATAAAAATGAATTTTTAAAGAATATCGTGTATAATCTACTTAAGGAGTGATGTGATGAAGATGGGAATTATAGGCCTTGGTAACATGGGTGCTGCCATGGCACATGGTCTTTTAGATAATGATATAGAAACTTTTCTTTACGACAGAAATAAAGATAAGAGAGACGCATTTAAGTTAAAGGAAGCAGCAAGAGTAGTTGAATCAGAAGTAGATGTAGTGAAGGGGGCAGATGCAATTATACTTGCAGTTAAGCCCTACGCTTATGAAGCTTTAATCGAGACAATAAAAGATGAAGTAAAGGATAAAATAATTATTTCTATTACTTCAGCTTTTGACCTTAAAAAACTTGAGGAGTGCCTCCCAAATAAAAAACTTATGATGGCACTTCCAAATACGCCAGCAAAAATTTTAAATTCTATGACAGGAATTTGCCCTGGAAAAAATATTTCAGAAGAAGAAGTTAGTGAAATAAGAAAAATTTTATCTAGCTTTGGAGAAACTGAACTTGTTGAAGAAAAAAATATAAAAATTTATGAAGCAGTTTCAGGTTGTATGCCTGCCTATGTCTATATGTACATTGAAGCAGCAGCAGATGCAGCAGTTTCTTACGGCATGAAAAGGGACATGGCCTACAGGGTTATATCTCAAGCAGTTGCAGGATCAGCAAAAATGGTGAGAGAGTCTGGCATTCATCCAGGTGAATTAAAGGATCAAGTTACAACACCTGGAGGCACAACTATTAAGGGAGTAAAATCTTTAGAAAAGGATGGGTTTAGGTCTGCAATTATAAATGCAGTGGATTCTATTATGAACAAATAGGAGGTCATTATGAAAGATTTATTGGTATTTTTGGCAGAAGGTTTTGAAGAAATTGAAGCTCTTACAATTGTCGATGTCCTTAGGAGGGCTGACTTAAAGGTTGACACAGTTTCAGTTAAGGACAGACTTGAAGTAAAGGGAGCTCACGGTGTTACAGTTCTTGCTGATAAGGCTTTTGATGAAATTAACATCGAAGACTACAGGGCAATGTATATCCCAGGAGGTCAACCTGGTGCTACAAATCTCATGAATGACAAAAAAGTTCTTGAGTGCGCCAATGTCTTTAATGACGAAGAGAGAAAAGTAATAGCAATTTGTGCAGGTCCACAAGTTCTTGATGCAGCAGGACTTTTAAAAGATGGAAAGTTCACTTGCTACCCAGGAGTTGAAAAGAGATTAAAGGTTAAGGACCCACAAGACGCAGCAGTAGTTGTTGAAGAAAATATAATTACAGCTATGGGACCTGCTCTTGCAATCCTACTTGGAGTTAAGCTAGTTGAAGTTTTAGTATCAAAGGAAAAAGCAGAAGAAGTTGCAGAAGGCTTACTACTTCCACAACTTAAGAAATTTATTTAAAATAAGATTAGAAAATGTGCCAGATACAACTGGTGCATTTTTTATTTTTATATTTTTTGAGCTTTTCTAAAGAATATAGCTAAGTTCTTTTCCTTTTATTAGGTATTCACTAGTGTTATAATGAATGTAATTTAAGAAATCTAAGTAAGTGGGCTTTTGGCCTATTTTTATTATTATAAATTATGGAGGATAAATGTTCACAAAACTTATTTTAAAGAGGGGAGAGTCAGCCTATGGTTATGACAGGGCAAAAATTTCTAAGGAGACATCCTTTCTCGGACTTATATCAAATATACTTGTAGCCCTTTTAAAGGTAGTTTTATATATCTTTACAGGCTCGATTTCAATTTTGTCTGATGCAGTTAACAACATAACAGACTGTGTCAGCTCTATTATTTCTATTTTTGGAATAAGACTTGCTGCCAAACCAAGAGACAAGGACCACCCCTATGGTCATGGGAGACTTGAGTATTTGATTTCTCTTGTAGTTTCTGGTATCGTACTTTCCGTTGGTTTTCAATTTTTGAAAACTTCTGTTGGAAAGATCCTTCACCCTGTTGCCATTTCCTATCCAAAGTTCACACTTGTGACTTTGATTTTAACTTTGGCAATAAAATTTTGGCAGGCTTCACTTTATTCAAAGGTTGCAAGAAAGATTGACTCTGTAACCCTAAAGGCCCAAGAGAAGGATTCACTAAGTGATACTCTTATAACTTCTGTTGTAATTATTTCAATTGTTATAGAAAAATTCACAGGAAAAATTTTGGATGGCTATGTTGGTTTAATAGTCGCCTTATTTATTTTGTACACAGCTATATCACTTATATACGAGACGATTTCAATTATACTTGGACGTGGACTTAGTGACGAGACTAAGCACGAGATAAAGTCCAAGGTTTCCACTTACGAGGGCATATCCAATGTCCACAATATTATGGCGACAGACTTTGGACCTGACAATATAGTTGTAATTATTGATGCAGTTTTAGATTATAATTTGAACTTAGAAGAGGCTCACAATATTGTAGACAAGGTTGAGAGGGAAGTCTCTGACTTACTTGGGATAAGGTTAATAATTCATCCAGAACCAAGAGGAAGTGGAAGCAAGATTATTAATTCTATTTCTAAAGATCTTAGAAAAATTGTGAGGGAGTCACTTAACATTTACTCCTTCCATGACATAGTCCTTGAGGACAAGAGAATTTATATAGACATTGATTACAATGCTGATTCTGTAAAGAAGAGAGAAGGAAAGGATGCTCTGAAAAAAGAGATAAGAGATAAATTAAAATCCATCTACCCAGATTACGAATTTGAAATAAATTTAGATGCGATTTTTTAGGAGGAATATATGAAGGCTTTAGTTGTAGGCGCCGGAAAATTAGGATATAGACTTGCAGCTGCATTGATAGATGAAGACTATGAGGTTACTGTAGTTGACAACAATGAAGATGTAATTGAAAACATATCAAACTCATTAGATGTTTTTAGTATTTGTGCAAATGCTTTGGACTTTGGTGTCTTAGAAGAACTTGATATTTCTCTATTTGACTATGTTGTTGCAACTACAACAAATGACGAAGCTAATGTTATCCTTTGTACGATTTCCAAAAAGCTTGGTGCTAAGTATGCCATTGCAAGGGTAAGAGACCCTGAGTACAGAAAGCACCTTGACTTCATATCAGAAGAGCTAGAAATAGATAAAATTATAAACCCTGACAATGCAACGGCAAGATCAATTTTCAAATACTTAATGAAGAGATACCAACTTTACTCCGATGAGTTTGCTGGTGGAAAAGTATCTCTAGTTGAATTTAACATAGGTAATGACACAAGCTTTGTTAACAAAAAAATCATGGAGATTGATAGCATTAATGACCTTCTTATTGCTGCCATATCAAGAAGTGGAGATGCCATTATCCCAAATGGTCGTACTGTCCTTGAAGAAAATGACGTAATAATACTTGCTGGCAAGTCTGAAAACATCGAAGCCTTTGACAAGGACCACACAGGTGTAAACAAGACAAGAGCCCTTAGGAGTACCATGATTCTTGGTGGAGGAAAGACAGGCCTTTACCTTGCCATGCTTCTTTTGAAGGAAAATATAGATGTTACTATTGTTGAGATAAACAAGGAAAGATGCCTTGAGCTAAAGGACATGGTTCCAGGAGCTAATATTATAAATGGAGATGGAACAGACATTGCCATACTTGAAGAAGAAATGGTCCACACTTATGATTCCTTTGTTGCTGCAACAGGCATTGATGAGGCCAACCTCCTCATGAGTCTTGTGGCAAAGCAAAGTGGAATTTATAAGTCTGTTGCCAAGATTTCCAGGACAAATTACGACAAGGTCCTAGACAAGCTTGACATAGATGCAGTATTTAACACATCTTATATTACAGCAGCAGAAATGCTAAAGGAAATAAGGGGTAAGAGCTCCCTTGCTCTACACCTACTTTTAAATGGTCAAGTTGAATGTGTTGAACTAATGATTAGGGCCAGCCAGCTTGTTTGTGGTCACACCCTAGAAGACATTAGCCTACCTGACGGAACACTAATCGTCTCTATCATAAGAGGTCAAAGCATGTTAGTTCCTAATGGTAAGACAGTCCTTGAGTCAGGGGATAGGATAATATTATTCTCTATGCACGAGGTTGCTTCAAGGGTTCAAAAGATTTTTTCTTCTGAGGGGAAACTGAAGGACGCAATTAATTCAATTAAGAAGCGAGGAAAGAAAGATGAACTATAAGCTTATTTCCAAATTATTAGGCTATATTTTATTAATAGAAACTGCCTTCATGGCCCCATCTCTTATACTAAGTCTAGTTGAAAGAGATGGGTCTTCCTATGGCTTTTTAATCCCAATGGCTATAGCAGTCTTTTTGGGATTAATTTTAATTAACTTAAAAATAAAGAAAAATTCTCTATCTCCAAGAGATGGAATCTTAACAGTTACAGCATCTTGGGTCTTGGTCTCCATTATAGGTGCGCTTCCACTTTGTATATCTGCAGGCATGACTTATGTTGATTCCTTTTTTGAGATTGTATCTGGATTTACAACTACTGGAGCATCAGTTATATCTGGTATAGAGTCCTTCCCAAGGTCTGTTGTCCTTTGGAGATCCATTACCCACTGGATTGGCGGTATGGGAATCTTGGTGTTTACTGTTGGACTTCTTCCCAAGCTTGGAGTTGGAGCCTTTCAAATTTTTAAGGCTGAGTCACCAGGACCAGTTGCTGGAAAAATAGAGTCTAGAATTTCTCAATCATCAAAGAGACTCTACATAATTTATCTTATTTTAACCCTAGCACTTTTTATTTTATTAAAGCTTGCTGGCATGCCAGTTTTCGATTCTCTAGTTCATACTTTTGGTGTCCTAGGAACTGGTGGATTTTCATCCTATAATGACTCACTCATGGCCTATGAAGGAAATGCAGTCCACTTTATCCTGGCATTTTTTATGTTTTTGAGTTCTACAAACTTCGTCATCTATGCCCTCCTTTCAAAAAAGAAATTCAAGGAAGTTATACAAAATGATGAATTAAAACTTTGGATACTTATAATTGTTGTAGCCATTGCATTAATAACTATTGATCTCTTCTCCAAGGGCTACTCATCACTTTTTATGGCCTTTAGAGATTCTGCCTTTCAGGTAACTTCAATTTCTTCTACATCAGGTTTTGCCAATGCAGACTATGAATTGTGGCCAAGTTTTTCAAAATTTATTTTGATAATCCTAATGATTTTTGGTGGTTGTGCAGGATCAACTGGTGGTGGAATTAAAATAGTAAGAATTTCAATTCTCTTAAAGCTAATAAAGAGAGAAATGCAAAAGGCAACGCACCCCAAGGCAGTTCTTCCTGTTATTTCAGATGGGAAGTCCTTGTCTGATGAGGTAGTCCTAAGTATAAATGCCTATCTTGGAACTTACTTTGTTATAGCAGTCCTATCCACAGGTCTTGTAACCCTATCAGGAGTAGATGTTATAACAGGATTTTCTTCAGTTGCTACAACCTTATCCAACGTTGGGCCAGGCTTTGGAGACATAGGTCCTACGAAGAACTTTCATTTTTACAGCGACTTCTTCAAACTATACTTCAGCCTGCTTATGCTTTTAGGAAGACTTGAATTCTTTACAATAATGGCACTTTTCACTAGGGGAAGACATAGAAAGGAAATTATTAAATTATAATGAAAATTTTAATTATAGGTTCAGGAAAGGTTGGTTCAACTATTGCCAAGGCCTTGAGTCTTGAAAAGTTTGAAGTTGACCTAGTGGATAGGGACGAGAAAAATTTTGAAGAGATAACAAATAAGGTTAATAAAATAAGGGCAGATGTCTTGGAAGAAGACTTTGTCATAAACAATGACTTGAGCAAGTACGACTATGCTATCATTGCCACAGATAGCGACAAGACCAACCTAATAATGGCATCAATCTTCAAAGGCTTGGATGTAAAAATCATTCTACGACTTGATGAGATGGAAAATATTTCTGAAATAGGAATTATTAAAAATTCCCTTCCTAATGTCGTAAATGTATTTAACCTAAGTCTCGAGACTGCAAAACTTGTTACAAAGTTAATCGGGTCTACAGAATACTACGAGGCTGACTACTTTGGCAAGGGAAAGATAGAAGTAACAGGCCACTATATTGACATGGACGAGGAATTTGAAAACCAAAAAATAAAGGACGTTGGGTCTCTTTCCACAATTCTCGTTGTTGGGATCCTAAGAGAGGGAGAACTAATCGTACCTGATGGAGAAACAGTCCTAAAGTCTGGCGACTACATCTACCTAATGGGTCTTTCCTTCGACATAAGAAACTTCAAACACGCTCACTTTGAAATCAAGGAAAAAGAAGACCAAAGAGAAGTTGTAATTGCATCGGGTGACTACAACTTCAACAGGATTATCTCAAATCTTGAAAATATAAATTTAAAAATTCTTGAACCAGATAGGGAAAAATTTGAAAACTACAGGCGAAATATTAACAGGGCCTTTGTAGTTAATAAAAAACTGAAAAATGACAAAATCTTTAAGGAAGAAGACATCTCTAAAGATGGTGTATTTATTTCTATGACAGAGTCTGACGAACTTAACATTGTCCTTGGACTTCTTGCAAGGAGTCATGGGATTTCAAAAAATATTGTAATTCAAAAGGACAACAACTACGACACAATCTTGGAGAGCCTGGGAATCTATAGGGTTATTGACCCTAAGGTAATTGTTGCCAATGAAATTATAAAGGCGATTAACACAGACATGAAGGTGTCCATCAACTACATGTTTGGTGGCAAGGCCCAAGTTTATGAAATAAAAATTCCAGATGACTTCGTCTACATTGGCAAGAAACTATCAGAAATTAATCTCCACAAGGAAATTATTATCGGTGGGATAATTAGGTACGACAACTCCGCAGTTATCCCAAGGGGAAATACAAAAATTGAAAAGGGCGATAGGCTTGTAATCTTCTCAACTAATGAAAGCAGGAAGGAACTTGAAGAGTTAATCGATCCAAGCCTAAAGAAGAGCATCTTTGACTTTTTCAGGAGGTAAGTTGTGAAAGAGATTTTTAAAAATGATTGGCAGGAAATTTTGGAAGAGGAGTTTGAAAAGGACTACTACAAGGACCTTAGAAAACTTTTAATCGACGAGTACAAACATTATGAAATTTTTCCAAAGGCTCAAGATATTTTTAATGCCTTTCACTACACAGCCTACAAGGATGTCAAGGTTTTAATATTGGGACAAGATCCCTACCACAATGTGGGTCAGGCCCATGGACTTGCCTTCTCTGTCAAAGAAGGCGTGGCAATACCACCTTCACTTAGAAATATTTACAAGGAGCTTAACTCTGACTTGGGACTTGAAATTCCAAGGACAGGTTACTTAAAAGCTTGGGCAGACCAGGGGATAATGCTCCTCAACACAACTCTAACAGTTAGGGCCCACCAACCCATGAGTCATTCAAAGATTGGTTGGGAGATTTTTACTAACGCAGTCATAGAAAAAATTAGCGAGAAGGAAGACCCACTTGTTTTTATACTCTGGGGCAACCACGCCAAGGCCCGCAAAAAATTTATTAAGCCTGGCAACCATTTAATCATAGAAGGAGTTCATCCATCGCCACTTTCTGCATCAAGAGGATTTTTTGGTTCAAGACCCTTCTCAAGAGCCAACGAATTTTTAAAAAATAATGGAGTCACACCACCAACTTGGGAAGTTAAATAAAAAATACTTAAGCAAGGAAAATTTATTTCTTTGCTTTTTTTATTGGAATTAAAGTTACTCCACAAAAAATTTTTTATATCTTTGCTATAATGTAGGAGAGGTGAATTATGGAGTATTTAAAAACAAATTATTCAGATATAAATGAAGTCATGATAGGTAAGGTCCCTGCAATAATAATTGAGCCCAAGGAAGAAACTAACAAGACCCTAGTTTTTTATCACGGCTGGGGATCAGACAATGAAAGGCAAATCTTTAGGGGAAATATTTTTGCCTCCTATGGCTATAGAGTCATCCTTCCTGAAGCGAGATACCACGGTGAAAGAAATGTAGAAAAGCTTGACCACGAGGATAAGGAAGTAGAAGGTAAATATATTTTAAAAGTGATTATGCACAACATCGAAGAGGCACCTTCCATCTTCAACTACATTGAAGAAAATTATCCGGGAAATGAAATCGCAGTGGGTGGTCACTCCATGGGAGCCATAACTGCTGGAGGTCTTTATGCCTTTAAAAAAGATTTAAAGATGGCATTTATTTTCAATGGAATAAATAATTGGAAAGAACTTGTTCGTGGAGTAAATGAACTTAAGAATCAAGACAAGATTGACGAGAGAGAATTTAGGATCAACGAATTCTTCTTAGACATGAACCCAATGGATAGTCCAGAAGCCTTTAAGGACAGACCGCTTGTCCTTTATAATGGGGAAGACGACGATGTAATAGATCCAGCCGGTCAAGAATCCTTTGTAAAAGAAGTTGAAAAAGTTTATGAAGACAAGAAACTCTTGGACTTCAAACTTTTTGAAATGACTGGCCACCAAGTGACAACCCAAATGCTTGAAGAGGCTATTAAGTTTTCAAAGGAACTTGCAGGATTTTAATTTAACCTTGATAAACTTAATGGAATTTAATAAGCAAGAGAAGACTTCTCAATTGAAGTCTTTTTTTATTTTTAAAATCTCTAGTCTTGTGGATAAATAAAATTAAAAAATATAAATCAAGTTGTGGATATCCATTAAAAAGTATAAAAAAGCCCACAAATGTAGATAAAAAAATAAAATTGTGGATAAAATTTTAAATTTGCAAAAATTCACACAAAAAAAAGAAGGCCTAAGCCTTCCTTAATATTATTATTCAACAGGTTCGAAGTCTGATTTTTCAGCTCCACAAAGTGGGCAAACCCAATCTTCTGGAAGATTTTCAAATGCAGTACCAGCTTCAACGCCGTTATCTTCGTCGCCTACTTCAGGATCATAGATATATCCGCAAAGTGTACATTCATATTTTTTCATATTATTTTTCCTCCTAATAAAATTAATGCTTTTTGCAAGCTTAATAACATTATAACAAATTACTAAATATAATACAGTAAAATTTTAAAATTAATCTATGTCAAGCTTTTGGGGTTTAAAGGGGAGGTCTATTGGGTATTTTCTTAGTAGATGGAGTGAGAATTATGGATACTTTATATAGATTTAAGGGTTTTGTTAATAGCGATTTATCTCTAATAAAGAGCTTTTTGGATTCAGCCATTATGGATTTAAATCCCTATATTACTGACCAAGAAAAATTATTTGATATAAAAGTTATTTTAAATGAACTTGTAATAAATGGAGCAGTCCATGGCAATCAAGAAGACCTCAATAAGAAGGTCTGTTTAAAGTTAGTCTTAAAGGATGACTCTTTAAAAATCATTGTATCTGACGAGGGAAGGGGCGTCGACCATGACACTTCCTTGTACGATTGCGGAGAAAAAAAGTGTAATGGCAGAGGTTTATTAATTGTTGAAGCCCTAACAGACCAGCTTATTTTAAATCAAAATGAAGTCATTGCAATTAAAAATCTTTGAAGACCTGGCGACTTATAAGTTCATACATAATTTGTGAAGACCATAGTTTATAAGTTTTTTAAAAATTTTAATTTATAGAAATATTAGAAATCCCTAGGGGTTTCTTTTTTTATGCTCTTTAAGGATGAACTAAATCTAATAAAAAATGGCTGCCTAAGAGACAGCCATAAATTATTTTTATTAAAGAGCCTTTAGAACTTTTACAAGATGGTCGTAAACTCTTTTAGTTGAAGAAATTGAAAGAGTTTCTTTTTGTGTGTGAGCTCCAACAGTGTCTGGACCAATGGAGATAATGTCAAGGTCGCTATTTTTCTTGTAGAAGACACCACATTCAAGTCCACCATGAGTGAACTCTTCTTCCATTTCCTTGCCAGTGATTTCCTTGTAAATTTTCTTTACGATTTCTCTAAAGTCAGATTCTTTTCTGTATTCCCATTCTGGATAAGGGTTGATGAATTCAGCCTCACAGCCATATTTTTCAACTATATCCAAGTAAATCTTTCCAAATTCTTCTGAAAGTGAAGAGGATGCAAATCTTAGTGAAACGAAAACTTCTATTGCGTCATCAACTTTTTTTGCTATTGCAAGGTTTGATGATGATTCAAGAACTTTCTTAGCTTCATTTATGAAAGTGTGTGGGCCAGTTGGAAGTTCTAACAAATAGTTTGCAAGTTTTTTAGTGGCATCAGCAGTTAAAACTTTTCCATCGTGAGAAGTTTTTTTACATTCAATAACAAGTTCGCCTGCTACGTCTTTGAATTTTTCTTTTACAAATTCGATAGCTTCTTTAAGAGCTTTTTCATCTGCTACAAGAACAAGTTTACCTTCTCTTGGGATGGCATTTTGTTTTGTTCCACAGTTGATGTCTATTAATTTTGCACCATCAAGCTTATTAAGGATTTCAGCTATGACCTTGATCATATTGCCTCTGTTGTTGGCAATTTCCATACCAGAGTGGCCACCTAAGAAGCCGTGAAGGTGAAGGTCAAAGGCCTTGCCAGTGTAATCTTCTTCCTTGAAAACAAATTTTGACTTTAGAAGTTTTCCCCCTGCAGATGAAACTGTAAGGACACCTTCTTCTTCTGAGTCGATGTTGATTAGGTACTTGCCTTCAAGATATTTTGCCTCAAGGTCTTTGGCACCGTGCATATCAGTTTCTTCTGATACAGTTACGATTATCTTTAGAGGACCGTGTTCTTCTTCTGCAAGAGCCATTGCCATAGCAACACCTATTCCGTTGTCTGCTCCAAGAGTTGTGTCGTTGGCGTGAAGAGAATCGCCATCAACAATAAGTTCGATTGGATCAGTTTCAAAATTGTGCTTGGAGTCCTTGCCCTTTTCACAAACCATGTCCATGTGACCTTGAAGGATAACCTTAGGTCTATCTTCCATGCCCTTAGTAGCAGGCACTTCCATAATAATATTTAGGCTGTCATCTTGTACGACTTTGTAGCCTTTTTCTTCTCCAAACTTCTTTAGGAAGTCAGAAACTCCCTTTTCGTTACCAGATTCTCTAGGAATTTGTGATAACATTTCAAAATAATCAAAAACTTTTTTTGGTTCTAAATTCATTTTAACCTCACTTTATAATAACCTTGTGGTAAACTTTTTTACCCTTCCTAATAATAATTTCTCCATCCTTGAAGTTGTCTTTTGTGATTTCAAGTTTAGGATCAGTTACTTTTTCATCGTCAATGGAAACTCCGCCTTGAGTGATTAGCCTTCTACCTTCAGAATTAGTCTTGATAAGTCCAAGCTCTGTCATAAGGTTTAGGATTCCCACAGGTTCGTCAAACTTTGCAGCTTCAAATTCAGTTGCAGGTATGTCTTCTGATGCCTTGTCGCCACCAAATAGGGAGTGAGATGCATCAAGAGCAGCCTTAGCAGCTTCTTCTCCGTGAACGTCTTTTACAACTTCGTAAGCAAGAACTTCTTTTGCCTTATTTATTTCAGCGCCTTCTAATTTTTCGTATTCAGCAATCTTATCAAGTGGAAGCATAGTAAGAAGCTTCATAAACTTAATAACATCTCTGTCGTCGCAGTTTCTTAGGTATTGGAACATTTCATAAGGTGTAGTCTTTTCTGGGTCAAGCCAAATTGCTCCAGCCATAGTCTTACCCATCTTGATTCCTGCTGCAGTAGTAAGAAGTTTAAAAGTCATGGCATAAACCTTGTCACCTTCAAGCTTTCTAACAAGTTCATAACCACCAAGTATGTTGGACCATTGGTCAGATCCACCAACTTCTAGCTTACAGCCATGCTTCCTGTATAGGTATAGGTAGTCGTAGGATTGCATAAGCATGTAAGAAAATTCGAAGAAAGTAAGTCCTTGTTCCATCCTGTTCTTGTAGCAATCAAATTGTAGCATCCTGTTAACAGAGAAGTGAATACCAATTTCTCTTACAAAGTCTAGGAAGTTTAACTTAGTTAACCAGTCAGCGTTGTTTTCAATGTAGCCCTTGCCATCAGAAAAATCTAGGAAGCTAGAAATTTGTTCCTTAAATCTTTTTGCGTTGTAGTCAATTGTTTCTCTGTTCATAAGAGATCTCATGTCGGACTTGCCTGATGGATCACCAATAGTTGTAGTTCCACCACCAAGTAGAGCTATAGGCACGTGACCAGCATTTTGCATGTGTTGCATAACCCTAATTTGGATAAAGTGTCCAAGAGTTAGAGAGTCAGCAGTTGCATCAAAGCCAATGTAAAAAGGAACTGATTCCTTGCCAAGCATTTCTCTTAGCTCGTCTTCATAAGTGCATTGGTCTAAGTAACCTCTCTCGCTTAAAATATCGAATACATTTTCCATAAATTCCTCCAAAAAAATAAAAAGAGCCCCGTGAACGAAAGGACGCATTCGTGGTACCACCTTTCTTCGCCGAGGCCTCAAAAATTAATAGACTCCAATATTGTAATTCAGCTTTCGCTTACTGTATATCTTCAACGTCTTATATTCATACTATTTATGTTATAATAATCGAAAATAAAATAAAAGTCAATGGTGATGAGATGCTAGGTATAGATATAGTAGAAATTTCAAGAATAAAAAAACTAATGGATGAAAATGAAAGTTTTCTTTTAAAAGTTTTTAACGAAGATGAGATTGAAAGAATTAAAAAAAGAAAAGAACCCTACGAGAGAGCAGGGGGAGTTTTTGCTGCCAAGGAAGCTGTGGCAAAGGCCCTTGGCACAGGATTAGGAAAAATTTCTTTCAAAGATATAAAAATAAAATACAAGGGAGATGCCCCTTACGCAGAAGTCTTTGATATTAAATTTGATTTATCTATTAGCCACGAAAGGTCTTATGCAGTGGCTGTTGCAAAGTTTGATGGCGAAAACTTTATGGAAAGAAATTATGAGGAAGAAATAATTTTAGATGAAGAAATAAAATCTCTTTGGAAGGATAGAGACGACTTTGGCCACAAGGGAGACTTTGGAAAAATTGCAATAATAGGTGGGTCTATGGGTATGACTGGGTCCTCTTACCTCTCATCAAATGCAGCCTTAAAGGCAGGCACAGGACTTGTCTACAATATCGTCCCAAGAGAAATATTTGACATAATGTCTATAAAATTCATTGAGCCCATAGCAAAGACCTTTGACGACCTAGAGGAAATGGAAAAATTCCTTGAAGGGATTGATGCCGTAGCCATGGGACCAGGTATGGGACTAGGAGCTTATGGGAAAAAAGTTTTTGAAAAAATAATAAAAATAGAAAAAAATCTCTTAATAGATGCCGACGGCCTAAATCACTTGTCAAAAAAATTGAATTTATTAGAAGAGAGAAAGGATTTCACGACAATTTTAACACCTCATGAAGGAGAATTTGCAAGACTGACTGGCTTGTCTTTAGATGAAATAAAAAACAATCGAAAGGCAGTAGCAGAAGAATTTGCAAAAAAATATAAGGTCATCTTAGTCCTAAAGGGTCACGAGACAATAGTCACAGATGGAGAAAGAACTTACACAAATAGGACAGGCAACTCTGGCATGGCGACAGGAGGATCAGGAGACGTCTTGACGGGAATAATCTCTACCCTAATGAAAAATTACAACTTGTTTGACGCTGCAAGGCTTGGAGTTTATATTCACGGACTCTCAGGAGACATCTACGCAAGAAAAAATTCAAAGACCAGCCTAAGGGCAAGAGACTTAATAGAAAATCTAAGCGCAGTCTTTAAACTTTTTGAAGAAAAGTAAGGCAACTTATAAGTAAAAAAGTCAAAAAAATTTTTGATTAGTGTATATAATAAGAAGAAATGTGATAGAATGTTATAAAGGTTGCTCATAGATCAATCTTTAATTCTCTCTTACCTTAAAAGGTGAAAAATTATGATGATAAAAAGAGGGTAGTTGTTGTTCAAAATGACATTGGAAACAAATATTCGCCTACTTTAATCGTAGCTGCAATTACATCTCAACTTAACAAGGCGAAGTTACCAACCCATGTTAATGTGAAAGCTAAAGATGTTCCACTGCCCAAGAATTCTGTAATTCTTTTGGAGCAACTGAGGACAATCGACAAAAAAAGGTTGAGAGAGAAGATCGGTAAATTCGACAAGGATGTCATAGGAGAGATTGACGCAGCAATAAAAGTTAGCTTGGCGATAAAGTAATTGGGCAACATACATATTGACTATCTCGTAAGAGGTAGTCTTTTTTTGTAGAAATTTTAAAATTTTATTCTCGTGAGCTTCTTGCAAATTAATTATAAAATTTAAATTTTATAAAACATAAATAATAGAAAAGCTCTTGTCTATGTGATAAACTTATTAGCGGAGAGATTTATGAATAAAGTAAAAATTTTTGGAGTTGAAATTTTTAACATTGACAATTCAGAGTGTGAAAATATTTTAAGGGACTTCCTAAAGGGAGACTCGCTTAAAAAAATTTACACACCAAATACTGAAATCGTAATGGCAGCTAAGAGGGACGAAGATCTTAAGAAGCTTGTCAACTCAGGCGACTTAGTCCTTGCTGATGGGATTGGTCTTATCTACGCATCAAGGCTTAGAAAGAAACCTTTGAAGGAAAGGGTCACAGGTTTTGACACTTCTATTCAGCTACTTGAACTTGCTGATGAGATGGGTCTTAACTTATACTTCTTAGGTGGCAAGGAAGGTGTTGCAAGAGATGCAGCAGCTGCTGTCAATGAAAAGTATAAGAATCTAAAGGTTGCAGGTTTTCACAATGGATATTTCAATTCCAAGCTAGACGGCGAGAAGTCTAGCACTGAAGAAGAAATAATTAAAGAAATAAATTCCAAGGACATTGATATTGTCTTTGTTGGCTTTGGTTTTCCTCGTCAAGAAAAGTGGATTGACGCATGGAAGGATGATATAAATGCCAGGGTTATTATTGGAAATGGTGGAGTCCTAGATATTTTATCGGGCAGGGCAAACAGGGCCCCAGATATTTTTATAAAGCTTGGACTTGAGTGGCTCTATAGGCTTATAAAAAATCCATCTAGGATTAAGAGGCAAATTGATTTGCCAAAGTTTTTGTTGGCGGTAATGAGAGATAAAAATTCAGTTGAGTAAGGAGAGTAATTTTGAATATCGAAAATAAAGCAGTTAATACTTTGAGAATGCTATCTGTTGATCAAATTGAAAATGCAAATTCAGGTCACCCAGGTCTACCCCTTGGTGCTGCACCTATGGCCTATGCTCTTTTTAAGAATCATCTAGTGAGAGATTCTAAGGATTTGAATTGGAAGAATAGGGATAGATTTGTCCTTTCTGCAGGACATGGATCTGCTCTTTTGTATTCACTTTTTTACTTATTTGACTATGGTCTAACTCTTGATGACTTAAAGAACTTTAGACAACTTGACTCGAAAACACCAGGCCATCCAGAGTACGGACACACTAGGGGTGTTGAAGCAACTACTGGACCTCTTGGCCAAGGGATTGCCATGGCAGTTGGTATGGCTATTGCAGAAGAAAAACTTGCAGCCCTTTACAACAAGGATGACTTGAAACTTGTTGACCACTACACTTATGCCCTAGTTGGGGATGGATGTCTAATGGAAGGAATTTCCAACGAAGCATCGTCACTAGCTGGCACACTTAAATTAGATAAACTAATCGTACTTTACGATTCAAATAAAATTTCCATTGAGGGATCAACTGACCTTGCCTTCTCAGAAAATGTTTGTGACAGGTACAAGGCTCTTGGTTGGGACACTTTTGTAGTTCATGATGGAAATGACTTAGATGAAATTAATGCAAAAATTGAAGAGGCAAAAAAATCTGACAAGCCTGCACTTATTGAAGTTAAGACAAAAATTGGATATGGATCACCAAGAGAAGACTCTGCAAAGGCTCACGGTGAACCTCTTGGCAAGGAAGACAGAAAGTCAACTCGTGAATTCTTTGGACTTCCTGATGAAGACTTTTATGTTGATGAAGATGTGAAAGCCCACTTCCAAAAAATTGTGGAAGAAAACACTGCAAGGGTTAATGAAAAGAAAAAAATTGAAGAAGAGTATGCAAAAAAATATCCTAAGGAATATGAGGACTATCTTGCTGCCTTTAACTTAGAAAAGAAGGAATTATTAGAAGACTCCTACTACGATTCCTTTGATAAGGACATGGCAACTCGTGCGATCTCTGGCGAAGTTTTAAATAAGATTGCCAAGGACAACATCCACATCTTTGGTGGTTCAGCTGACCTTGGTCCATCAAACAAGACTATGCTAAAGGGAGAAGAATACTTCTCAGCTGACAATAGACTTGGAAGAAATATAACTTTTGGTGTTCGCGAAAATGCCATGGGTGCAATCACAAATGGAATCCTTCTTCATGGAGGCCTAAGGACTTATGCGTCAACTTTCTTGGTTTTCAGTGACTACTTAAAGCCAACAATTAGACTTGCAGCCCTTATGAATCTTCCAAATGTCTACATCTTCACTCACGACTCCATTGGAGTTGGGGAAGATGGACCTACTCACCAACCAATAGAACATCTTGCAATGTTAAGGTCCATTCCAGGAATTGTTGTAATAAGACCTGCTGATGGACGTGAAACTGCAGCATCACTTAACCTTGCCTTTAATTCAAAGAACACACCTTTTGTTCTTGCCCTATCAAGACAAAATCTTCCACAACTTGAAAATTCTTCAAGGGATATCTACAGGGGTGCTTATATAATCAAGAAGGAAGAGGGAGAACTTGAAAAAATTGTAATCGCTACAGGTTCAGAAGTTTCTCTTGCTCTTGAAGCAGCAGAAGGACTCAAGGGAGTTCGTGTGGTTTCAATGCCTTCTATGGAAATGTTTGATGCCCAATCCTCTGACTACAAGGAAGAAATTCTTCCATCGAATATCACTAAGAGGATTTCACTTGAAGCTCTTTCATCCTTTGGCTGGCACAAGTACATTGGCATAAAGGGTATGGCAATTTCCATTGATACCTTTGGAGCAAGTGGAAAGGGTGCTGAAGTCTTTGAAAGATTTGGTTTCACTAAAGAAAACATTAGAAGAAAAATCCAAGAATTTTAATAAAATATGAAAGAGGAGGGCGACCTCCTTTTTTAATTTAAATTTTTATTTGCATTTAATAATTAATTTTGAAAACTTATAAAGAGCTTAAAAATTATTTTTTAAATCTCATAAATAATTAAGATTTATTTTTATGAAATACAAAAATTATGAGATGGGAGGGAAAAATGAAACTTATAAAAGAAAAGAAATGGGCGATAGTATTTTCGCTTTGTGCCATGCTCTTGTGGGGCTCTGCCATACCCCTAATAAAGACAACTTACATCCACGCCAACATCATGCCAGACGACACAGGTGGAAAAATTTTAATAGCAGGGATTAGGTTCTTCATGGCGGGGATCTTAACCTTTATCTACTTTGGACTTTTTAACAAGGAAGAAGTTAAAAAAGAAAATATAAATATAAAACTTATCTTGGTCTTGGCACTTTTGCAAACTTGCCTCCAGTATATGTTTTATTATATTGGACTATCCAACACACTAGGTTCTCTTGCAGCAGTTATCCAGGCATCCAACGCTTTTATTACAGTTGTGATTTCTGTTCTCTTAATTAGGGAAGAGAAGTTTACCAAGAGGAAGCTAGGAGCTCTTATAGTTGGGTCTATTGGTATTTTAATCATAAACCTAAGAGGAGGGGGAGGCTTTCACTTTAAACTAAGTGGCGAAGGATTCGTCCTTATAGCTACAACTTTTAATGCCCTTTCCAGTGTCCTCATAAGAAAGTATGGAAGAAATTTAAATGGCTTTCTCTTAACTGCATCACAATTTGCACTTGGAGCAACGCCACTAATAATTATTGGAGCCATCACTCACAAGTCCAATGTGAACTTTGACTTTCTTCTATTCTTAATGCTATCTTATGGAGCCTTTATATCGGCAACAGCTTTTACAATTTGGACCTTTGTCCTTCAGACTCACAGTGCCAGCGAGTTTGGAATTTATAAATTATTTATTCCAATCTTTGGAACAATTTTATCCATCTTGGTCCTTGGCGAGGCTCTAACAATAAATATTGTCTTGGGACTTATCTTTGTCCTAGCAGGAGCAATAATCTTAAACAAAAAATAAAGAGATAATAGGAAATTGAAAAAATTAAATTAATAGATTTGTGGTAATTTAATAAGTTATTAGACAGTAAATCAAATTGGTTTACTGTTCTTTTTTTAATTTTATTCCACATATAAAGCGTAGAAAATAAATCAGATTAAGAATTTTAAATTTAAGGTATATCTTGATTCTATTTTTGATGCTGTATATAATTATTATATAAATATAACAACGTTTTCATTTTTTATTTAGGAGGGAATTATGATTATTAGAGAAGCAGTTGAAAAGAAAGCAAGAGAAAAATATTCAGATAATTCTTATGTAAAAAACAGAATAGTAAAAGAGTTAGACTATTTTGAAAAGAATGATAGATTTAAAGAAATAGAAACCATTTTAAAGGTTAAAGAATGCATTAAAGATCAAAATGTCTTTGTATTTCCAACTGGAATGCTATCACTTTATCTTTTAGATTTAGATTTTATCAATCCTATGCCAGCTCATTACTATAACTCAATTACAAAAGAGGTTATTTTTGATGATTCTGCTTTATATGGTGTGGATCTTCCTATAAATGAAGATCTTCATAGAGATGGTTTTAACATAACAGAAGAATATTTATTAAATCTAAAAAAAGATTTGTACTTGGAAGTGTATTTATATGAAAAATATATAGGTGTAGTTAAAGAAATAGTTGGCGAAAGTTTTGATATAACTGTGGAGACTGAAGAGTCTGATAAAAATGGACACAAAGAAAAGATTTCTTTTGGAAAAACTAGTATCATTTTTAATGACTATTCTGCTGAAGAATTCTTTGGAAAAAACCTACAAAGAGATGTAAGTTTAGAAAATTTCTCTAAATATTTATCTGAAGATGCAGTTAAGAGATTGATGGAAGATGAAGCCAAAAGTATCAAGATAAATAGTTTTAAAGATATGGTAGAGATTTTAGCATTATCGAAACTAAGCTTAGTTGATTGTTCAAATAAATTCGAAGAATTTATTGCATCTAAATTCCCAAAAACTAGAGAGGACATTTTTATTTATTTTACCAAGGAAGGATATTCTCTTGAAGAATCTTCAGATTTAGCATATAAAATATCTTTTGGGCAAAATCCTAAAGTTGATATAAAAGATGAAGAAATAAAAAAATATTTTGCTTCAATTCAATATGCTTGGCCAAAAGCAGTGATTGTATCAATTTTTCTTAGAGATTACTTTAAGATTTGTATGTAGATAATAAAATATATTTATTTAAAATTATAAAAGATAACAGTCAAAGATTATAAATTTATTAGATTAAACAGTTTATATTTTCAAAACTTGACAATATAAAGGAGAGTATATATGAATTATTGGTTACACAGAATTTCTCATCATAGTGAAGTGTCTTACGATTTATTAGATAAGGGTTACTTGACTATTGGATGGATAGATATTGCAAAGACAGATGTAATTGAAACTATAAATCAAGGAGAAACTGCTTACAGAGAATTCGCTAAGAAGCATGATATGGGTTCTATATGGAATCTTTGGTACTTCGCTAAAATGAAAAAAGGCGATATTATCGTTGTACCAATGTACAACAAAGAGTTTGGTATCTATGAAGTTGTAGAAGAAATTAAACCTATATATGATTTAGCACCATTAGAGTTTAAAAATTCTAACGAAGATAGAATTAGACTAACATCTGATACTTTTATAAATGAAAGTAAAAATGCTGAAATAGACCTTGGGTTCTATTTAAAAGTAAAAGAAATAAATAAAACTAAGAGAGCATTTGTTGATACAAAACTAATATCTAGAATGAAAATGCGTCAAACTAACGGGAATATTAGTGATTTAAAAAATGAGATAGAAAATGCAAAGCATGTAAAAGATCCCAAAAATATAAAGGGAGAGATTATTAAAGCTCTATCGGGAACGTTCATTGAAAATACACTTTTTTCACAATATACACCAGATCAAATAGAGGTTCTTGTTAAACAATATTTTTTAAAAATCGGAGCTTCAGACGTAATTATACCAGCCAAAAATGATCCAGATAAAGTCGAAAATTCTGATGTAGATGTAATAGCAACATTTAACGATTTAAATACTGCATTCTATGTGCAAGTCAAACACCATGAAAATGAAACGGGACCATGGGCAGTAAAACAAGTATCTTCTTATTTGGAAAAATATTACTATAACTCAGAGGACAATTTCGTAAATATTCCATGGGTACTTACTACAGGTAAATTCAGTCAAGAAACAAAAATAGAGGCTGAAAAAAACAATATAGTACTTGTCGATGGAGAAGATTTTGTGAAGATGCTATTAAATGTTGGACTTAGCAATATAGATGTGAAATAGAGAAGATTTAAAATATTATTAAAAAGGATCTTGTATAAGGTCCTTTTTAATTGCAAAAAAATGTAATAATAAAAGTATAAATGTTATAATGAAGTCGGGAGTGGTATTTTGAAAATTAAAAAAAATCACGCAATAATTTTATTTTTGTTATTTATATTTTTAGGATTTATATATATTAACCATAAAAATTTTTCTAAGGACAGGACCATAGTAAGACTTAAGGGAGTAAGTGTTAATGAGCCCATAGAGGACTTTAGCCTTGCATCTAAGTCTGTCTTTTTGTGGGCTGATCCAGTTTTATATATCACAGACAGGGAAGGCAATATTGTAAAGAAGATCCAAAGGGAAGATGAAAACATTGAGGCCTTCTTTGCCAACAATTATGCCTTCTTGTATGAGAAGGACCTTGGCAAGGTCCACATGTATTCAGAGATGGGCGAGCTTCTTTCCACAATAGATATTAAGGGCGATATCTTTAACATAAGTTATGAGAATGCAAATATAATTTTCCACGTAGTGGATGAGAAAAATGAAATTCTATACTTAATGGGTAACGACTCAAGTCTTACTGAAATCTATAGGACTGGCAATCAAATCTTGGCCCACGATGTCCTTGACGAGAAAAATCTTTCTGTTGCAGAAATAAAAAATGAAACAACAGGCTACTCTTCTCTTATTTATAATCTAAACAAGGGAGAAAAGACTAGCCAGGCCTTAAACCACGAAGTTGTCATGTACTTAAAGAGAGACAAGAGGTCAGTCTTGGCTCTTACAGACAAGACAATTTATAGGTTTATGAATTCTGGAAAAAAATATGAGGACAGGGTGCCAAATATTTCTGACGTCTTGGTGGAAGGCAAGAAGACCTACCTTCTTCACTCAGGAATTATCACAGAATACAATTACATCTTAAAGCCAGGCAAGAAAAAAATAATTGCAGCTAATGTAAATAAGATGGAAAATATTTCTGGCTCAATTTATGTCTATGGACCAAGTGATGTTGGTGGAGAAATTGGAAATTCGGGAGAATTTTACACAAGACTTGGCTACTCCCTAGACAAGATTAAGATCAACGGACTTTTGATTGGGGCCTTGAGAAATGGCGACCTAAGTCTTTATTCCGTTGTGAACACAAACACAATAAGAGAAGATGATAACAAGATAGAGACAACTTATAAAGAGGTGTAAAAGTGAACATAGAAAAAAACACAGACGCTGTTGCAAGTGAAGCAGACCAGGCTCTGAGATCAACTTTTAGAGGTCTTGAATCCTGGGAGAGACTCCTTGTAGTTGCACTTGTAGTTATTGGAACTTTTGTAATTTTAAAAATAATAGATTCCTTTATTGGAAGACAATTAAATTCAGAAAAGATAAAAGAAAAGGGATCCTACAACAGGATTGTAACTGTTACAAACTTAATCAGGCGTATCATCAAAATAATCCTAATTTTTATTGGAGTTACCATAGTTATGAGCGTCTTTAACATTTCTATTGCGCCAATTATTGCAACTCTTGGTGTGTTTTCACTGGCAATAGGTGTTGGTGCCCAAAGTCTTGTTAAGGACTTTATCAATGGTTTTTTTATAATTTTTGAAGACCAATATTCTGTTGGCGACCTAGTTGAGATTGGCGACATCGAAGGAGTTGTTGAGTACTTGGGACTTAGGGTCACAAAAATTCGTGACTTTGACAAGATTCTTCACGTCATTCCCAACAGCAACATTTCAATTATTTCCAACAAGGAAAGGGCAAACATCAGGACAAAAATTGAATTTTACCTAGACAATTCTTGCGACCCAGACTTTGTGGAAGAAAAAATTAAGGCAGCTATAGAAAAGTATAGGGACCATGAGGACATGGTTATAGGACCAAACTTGTGGGGAGTTACTGAAAATGGAAAAGATGCCTACAAGATGGCCCTTGTATATTACACAAGGCAGGGCAGACAATACGACCTTGAGTTTGCTCTTAGGTCCGAGATTTTAAAAACAATGCAAAGAGAAAATATTAAGTCTCCTATGATTAGGAATAAGTTTATAAAAGGAGAAGATGATCATGCTTTACTATGAACTTGGCGATATAGTGACTCTAAAGAAGGGGCACCCATGTGGTGAGAACAAGTGGGAAATAGCAAGAAAGGGCGCCGACATGAAATTAAAGTGCCTGGGCTGTGATAGAGTTGTTTGGATGAGCCGCATGGATTTTGAAAAGAGAGTTAGAAAAATTTTAGAAGGGGACAAATTTATAAGTATTGTCCATCATAAAAAAGAAGGTGAGTAGAATGGACGTGAAAGAAGTTTACGAAGCCAGAGAAAGACTAAGGGGTCATATCAAGGAAACTCCTGTAGTCTATGCACCAAACCTTGGAGAAGACATCTATCTAAAGGTTGAAGTCCTACAAGACACTGGATCTTTTAAACTTAGGGGAGCCTACAACAAGATTGCAACCCTATCAGATGAAGAGGCAGAAAGGGGAGTTGTAGCTTGCTCAGCAGGTAACCACGCCCAAGGTGTTGCCAAGTCAGCAAGTGAGAGAGGGATAAAGTCTGTTATTTGCATGCCATATCACGCACCCCTATCCAAGGTCAAGGCAACAAGAAATTATGGAGCTGAAGTAGAACTTGTTAAAGATTCCTTTGACGATGCTGCGGCCTTTGCAAAAAAATTATCTGAAGAAGAAGGCTACACTTTTATTGCGCCCTTTGATGATGAAAAAATTATCGCAGGTCAAGGTACAGTTGGACTAGAAATCTTAGAAGAACTGCCAGATGTTGACATAATAGTTGTGCCAATTGGCGGCGGTGGTCTTATATCTGGAGTTGCCCTTGCAGCTAAGTCTATTAAGCCAGACATAAAGATAATTGGAGTTCAAACAAAAATTTCTCCATCAATGTATGAATCTGTTAAGGAAGGAAAAATCTTAACAGTTAAGGGTGGATCAACAATTGCAGATGGAATTGCAGTTAAGACTCCGGGAGAAATTACATACGAGATGGTAAAGGAATATGTAGATGACATAGTTCTTGTAACTGAAGGAGAAATTTCTTCTGCAATCTTAACCCTTCTTGAGGACAACAAAATTATCACAGAAGGAGCAGCGGCATCCACAGTTGCGGCTTTAATGTATAGGAAGTTCAACCACAAGGGCAAAAAAGTTTGCTGTGTCCTATCTGGTGGCAATATCGACGTCACTCGAGTTTCAAAGGTTATTGAAAAGGGACTATATAAGACTAACAGGCGAATGGAACTTAGGATTAAGTTAGATGATCAACCAGGACAACTCACTAAGATTTCAGGACTTCTTGAAGAGCAAGGAGCCAACATAGTGCAAATTTATCAAAACGTAGACCTAGTTGGAGAAACAATAGACTCCATGATCGTAAGCATTATTATCGACACCAAGGACAATGATCACCAAGGTCAAATCTTAACAGCCTTAAATCAAAACTCCTATGTCTACAAGGCGAGATACAACGACTCACAATTTTAATTTGATTTTATATAAGCGTAAAAATTTTTGAAATTAAAATCAAAATAAATAGAATACTTTAAAATAAAAATTGAGAGGCCTAAACCTCTCTTTTTTGTTGACAAAATTAGGATGTAGCTGACACAAAAATAAAAAAGTAGATGAAAGATTTTTTATTTATTATAATGAAGTCGGAGGGATTATGTTAAATTCAGATAAAATCGCAAGACTTGCTAGCTACGCTCTCATCTACGAGGTATCCTTAAGTCCCAAGCCAGGACTTGTTAGCCTAATAGATGTGGGAGCCCATGACGACATGGACTACATGGACTTCTTAAAGTCATCCCTAGTCCTCTACGACTATTTCAAGATTTCCTACGAGCTTGGAGAAAAATCTAAGGGAGAGGACTTCTTGGAGCTTAGAGAGTATGGAAAGCTTTATGAAGAAAAGATGAAGGCAGTAACTGGTGGAGCCAACACCCACAAGGGAATTATTTTTTCTCTTGGCCTCATGGTTTATGCAAGTGCAATAGAAATTAAAAGAGAAGACTTTTCTTTTGAGAAGGTAATTGACCGAGTGGCTTACCTAAATCGTGGCATAAGCAATGAATTGAAAATTGAAAAGGCAGAAACCCATGGCGAAAAAAATTATAAAAAATATGGACTAAAGGGAATAAGAGAAGAGGCTGAAGAAGGTTTTAAGAAGGCCCTTATGGGACTTGACTTCTTAAAGGAAGCTGAGAAGAAGACAAATTTTGACTACGCCCTCACTGGCACCCTATTTTATTTCATGTCCCTTATCGAGGACTCAAACATAATCAAAAGAGGAGGGCTTGAGGGTCTAGAATTTTTGAAAAAAACTTCGAGTCGTGTCCTTGAAAATAAATTGTACGAAAATGAAGATGGAATGAGAGAAATCCAAAAAATAAATGAGGAGTACAAGAGGAGAAACCTAAGTCCAGGAGGCTGTGCCGACTTTTTGATTCTAACCTTGTATTTTTATCTCTTGGAGGGAAACATTGATTGATTATAGACAAGTTATGAAATTTGAAAAGAAGAATGTTGAGAATTTCTTGAAAGACTTTGACATAAACTATGAGAGGGACGTGGACTACACTTTTGTGGCACTTGACGGCGACAAAATTATTGGAACTGGATCTTGTGCGGGCAGGGTCCTAAAGTGCTTTGCCATTGACCCAGCCTATCAAGGCATGGGAATTACAAATTCAATAATCACAAGGCTCCTTAATCATCAATACGAGATTGGGAATAATCATCTCTTCATCTTTACAAAGCCAAAAAACATTAAGATCTTTACAGACTTTGGGTTTTCTCTAGTTGAAGAGACAGAAGATGTTGCCCTTTTAGACAATAAGATAGAAGAACTTCACAAGCTCTTAAAAAATATTGAAGACGAAAGGGAGTCAGGCGCAATTGTTATAAATGCCAACCCTATGACCAAGGGTCATCTCTATTTAATTAACGAAGCGAGAAAACAAACTGATCTCTTACACATCTTTATGGTGGAGGAGGATGGGTCCACCTTCCCCTACGACTTTAGGTACAAGATTGTGAAGGAAGAGTTGGAAAAGTATGAGGACGTTATAGTTCACCCTGGCAACGACTATATTATTTCAAAAAACACCTTCCCAACATATTTTTATAAGGACGAAAAAACAATCCTAAAGGCCTATTCAGAACTTGACACAAAAATCTTTGGAAGATACTTTGCAAAAGCCTTAAATATAAAAAAGAGATTTGTGGGAAGCGAAGACAGGGATGTGGTTACAAAAAATTACAACGAGACCATGGAAAGAATCTTGCCAGAATATGGCCTAGAGGTCGTAGAAATTCCAAGGACAAGTCTGGACAATGAAATAATTTCTGCATCAAAGGTTAGGACCCTTTTAAAAGAAAGAAAATTTGAAGAAGCTTATAGATTTTTGCCAGAAGCAACGATAAAAGCCCTTAAGTCAGAAGAAGGACAGAGGATAATAAATGATAGACTCTAAGATACTTGTCATGAATAGGATGCTGGAAGCCAAGGAAAAAAGGTATTACAAGATCAAGGATCTTACAGAAAGCTACAAGGCCCCAGTCCTTTCCTTTATGTTAAACATTCCTGGCGAAGACAAAAACTTTGAAGAAGCAGTAAGCTTTCACAAAAAATATGTAGAGAAGATAAAAAATCTTTTGGAAAAAAATAAAATAAAAATTTTATTTGAAGACTATCAAAATTTAGTCACAGGCATGGAGTACCTTGCTGTCCTTGATGGCGATGGATGTGTTATAAAAAAACTAATGATGGAAGTTGAAGAAGAATCCCTAGGAGGAAGACTCCTTGACATCGACATATACGATAAGGACTTCTCACAAATTTCAAGATCATCCCTGGGACTTCCAGAGAGGAAGTGCATAATTTGTGGCGACACAGCAAGGACCTGCATCAAGGAAGAAAGACACAACTTAAAGGAACTTGAAGAGAGAGTAAGAGAAATTATTAAAGAGACAATGGAATAGACCTCAAAAAATTTTTGAAATTTTGCTAAATAATCTTGCAAGAAATCATAAAAAAGTCCCCAAGAAGAAATAAATTCTTGGGGATTATTTTTTATTTGTAGTCGCCTCTGAAATGAGTTGTTCCAACAAAGTAGAAAGTCCTCTTACCCTTGTCAACATTTTTTGCGTGGTCGCCAAGACGAAGCTGAAGATTTAAATATCTAAATTTTGGATTCATCATGTTGTCACGATGGCCAGGTGAATTCCACCACAAATCATAAAGAGTCTTTGCCATGAACTTTTCATCAGTTAAAAATTTTCGAGTCTTAGGTGCAATATTTCCATTACTAGAAGAATTGATAATCTCAACAAGATTTTCACCGTTAGTAGTTGTAGAAATTTGAGGCTCAAGATAATCTAAAGAAGTTTGCCATGGTCGACCATCTAAGCGTCGGTGAAATTTTCCATTTACATCAATAGATCCATTTGCTACAAGCTCTTCAGAACGAGTTGATGCACCCTTAGTTAAATCATCAGCCCATTCAAGTGGATCACACCCCAAGTTTTGTCTGTCAGCATTAATTAACTTTAAAAATTCTTGATGGAACAAGTCGTGGTTAAAAGTTACTCCCTTGTTAAAGGAATCTATATTTCCAATCTCACTATCAACAGCTGTCTTTTTGTTATCGGCGTTTTCTATTTTAATTTCTTTAGAAAGTTCTGCAGCTTTTTCTTTCTTGTTGTCTGGAGCCTTGGATTCAATCTTATTGATATCATCTGACATGGCGTTATAGACCATTGTAAAGACGTGACCACGAGGAGCAAATTTATTTGGCTCGGGGTTTTCAATCCCACTATTAGGTCCAATTATCCCCATGGAATTTGCCCAAGCTATCCAAGATGATGGCCAAGTAGATTCCTTCACGTCAGCAGGTGTTAGGTCCATCTTACTTGCTGCAACTAAAATTTTTAAAATCTCAGCATAAGTGATTTGATTAGAAGGCTTGAAGGATCCATCGGGGTATCCAACAATAGCAGAGATGCCCTGTGGATTTTTTATTTGGCTGGCGTTTTCAACATAAAACTTTGCCCAATGACCCTTGCCCACGTCCTTAAAAATTTGCTGGTCATTTTTTTCAACAAGCTCGCCCTTTATTTTTGTAAGAATTACAGCAATTTCAGCACGAGTGATGGGCTTGTCTAAGCCAAGGCTGCCATCAGGGTAACCAGTAATGATTCCAGCTTTTTGCAAGGTCTCAATTTTTTCGTTATTGTCACTCACACCCTTTGCCAAAAGAGAGCTAGGAGTTAAAAGACAAGAAGCCAATAAAAGAACAAATAAAAACCTACTAAACTTTTTCATAAAAACCTCCCTAATAAGTAAAAAATTAAAACTTGATAGACGAAAAAAGTCTGATCAAATTGTCGTAAATGAAAATATTTATTAATTATAGTATAAGATATTTGCAAATAATTTAATAGATTAAAGCAAAAAATAATTTTCTAATTAAATATTTAATAAAAGCAAAGTAAAAAACTTAACAAATATTATGTGCCATAGTCAAATTATATACCTAGACTTGAATTTTAATATTAGTCTAATAGCTAATACTTTGATAGAATTCCTAGGAGAGGTGATAATTTTGGAAAAAATTAAAATGCAAAATCCTATTGTTGATATGGACGGAGATGAGATGACAAGAGTCATCTGGAAAGATATAAAAAAAGAATTACTTGAGCCTTACATTGATTTGAAGCTTGATTACTATGACTTATCAATGGAAAACAGAAATGATACTGATGATGAGGTCACACTTGATTCTGCTAAGGCTGTTGAGAAATACAAGGTTGGTGTAAAGTGTGCCACTATTACAGCAAATGAAGATAGGGTAAAAGAGTTTAACTTAAAGAAAATTTATCCATCGCCAAATGCAACTATAAGGGCCTACCTTGATGGGGTTATGTTTAGGGAGCCAATTACATTCGATTGCTTAGACATCTTAATACCAACGTGGAAAGAGCCAATTGCAATAGCAAGGCATTCCTTTGGGGACATTTATGTTTCAAAGTCCTTTAGCTTGAAGAAAGGAGAAGAATTAAATGTTTCAATTAATGGAGAAAATAAATATTCATATAAACCAGATTACGATGCAATATTTTTAACTCAATATAATAAGGTTGAGTCAATAAAATATTTTGCCCATGAGTGCTTTAAATATGCTATTGAAAAAAAGATGAATTTAATTTTTTCAACTAAAGACACTGTTGTTCCAGGATACGATTCTGTTTTTAAAGAAATATTCAATGACACTTTTGAAGAATATAGAAAAGATTTTGATAAGAATGGAATAAATTATAATTATTATTTAATAGATAATGCCATAGCACAAATAATGAAATCAAGAGGTAACATTCTTTGGGCACTAAAAAATTATGATGGAGATGTAATGAGTGATATGATCTCAGCAGTTTATGGTTCACTATCACTGATGGAATCATCAATAATAGGAAATGGAACTTATCTTTATGAAGCAGCACATGGAACAGTAACCGACCATTACAGAAGATATCAAGAAGGAGAAATAACATCAACAAACTCAGTTGCATTAATTTTTACTTGGGCATCAGGTCTTGAAAAAAGAGGTCAACTTGATGGAAATAAAGAATTAGAAGAATTTGGAGTAAAATTAAAAAAGGCTGTTAGAGATACGATAGAAAATGGTTTTATAACTGGTGATTTAATATCAAGCTATAACAAAAAAGATTATATAAAGGTAAATTATTTAGAATTCATCCAAAAGGTAAAAGAATTTTTAGATAAATCTCTATAAATATTAAGGAAGGAGCAAGTTTGACTTGCTCCTATTTTGTTAATTAGATATTTGCTTCCTAGAATATTACTTGTGGAAATAAAATAATTGATGAAAGAAGAATAATTAGGATTAAAGAAACTATTGTTAGAGTAGATAACTTACGAATTAATAAATCAAAAAAGCTATTATAAAAAATTGTAGAAAAAAAGTCGGCTTATTGCCGACTTTTTAAGTTTAGTTTTATAGGTGTATAATTCCAAATATTAGACCAGCTATAACCATTAAAACGGATATAGGGTATAGGTATTTGAAAGAAAATTTTATGTGATCTTTTAGATCTAAGTCTTCAACAAGTCCAAGTGCAAGGTAAGTTGCAGGAACAAGTGGAGAGATCATAAGTGATACGTTCTTTCCTATTAACATAGCCATTGCTGTGTTGATTCCTTCTACACCAAAAGCTTTTCCAACTTCAATAATTGGTGGCATTAGTCCAAAGAAATAAGCATCGGTGCCAACTAACATTCCCATTGGAAGTGCTAAGAAACCAAAGATTAAGTGAGTAAACCTACCAAGTGCACTTGGAATAATATTAGTAAGGGTAATTGCCATTGCTTCGATCATTCCAGTTCCATCCATTATACCAACCATAATACCTGCTGATAAAATTGTTGCAGAAATAGTTAATGCAGATGCAGCGTGCTCCTTAATCTTTTCATTTTGTGCTTTAAGGTTAGGGTAGTTAATGCAAAGAGCAAGAGATAGACCAATCATAAATACATAGTAAGATTGTAGGACATCAACCATTAAAAGACCAATTACAGCGATTGTTAAAATAATATTTAATGGAAGAAGTTTTTTAAATCTAGAATCAAGCTCTTCTTTAGTTTTTTTAACTACTGAAGAGTCAACCTTTAATGTTGTGCCTGCTCCTCTCTTTTTCTCGATAGATCCAAGGATAACAGCAAGAGTAACAGTAGCAACTATACCGAAAATTTGAATTGGTATTAACTTTAACCATAAACCTGTTGCATCAACACCGAGAACTGTAGCAGCTCTTGCAACAGGTCCACCCCATGGTAAAAGGTTCATAACACCCATTGCACAAGCGGTTAAGCATAGTAAAACTTGTGGTCTAATCCTCATTCTCTTGTATATTGGGTACATTGTTGGAATAGTAATAAGTACAGTTGTAGCAGTAGCACCATCAAGGTGAGCTATTATACCTATTATTCCTGTTGCAATTGTGATTGCAATTACATTTTCTCCAGCCATAGCAACAAGTTTATCTACTATTACATCAAACACTCCTACATCACTCATAATGCAGAAGAAGATAATTGAAAAAATAAATAAAATTGAGTTGTTGGAAACGGTCTTCATACCTGCGCCAATCATTTCTTTGAGATCAGCAATACTAGTTCCAATTAAAAGAGCAGCTAAACTTGGTACTAAGATAAGAACAACGATTGGACTCATTTTTCCTTTTAGCAGCAGTACAATAATTGCAAGAACTAATAAAAAACCTACTAATGATAACATAATTTACCTCCTGTTATGTAATTGACATAAAGTCTTCATATATATAAGATATTATCATATTAAAGAGGCTATATAACAAATATGAATTAAAAATATGTCATATAGATTTCAACTATGGGAGTGAAATATGAACGATAAAGAATTGCTTTACATAAAAAAAATAGCTGATACAAAATCAATTTCTAAAGCTGCTGAAGAGCTTTTTATTGCCCAACCAAGTCTTAGTCAAGCCCTGCAAAGAATAGAAAAAGAATTGGGTACTCATCTTTTTATTCGTGAACCAAGGGGGATGAAGTTGACCTATGCTGGAGAAAAATATTATCTCATGGCAAAAGAAATTTTAGATATTTACAGCGATTTCAAATCTGAAATCACCCATATCAACGAACTGAAATCAGGGAGACTTGTAATTGGTATTGCAAGATACATGGGCATGAATATTCTTCCTAAAGTCCTTCCTGAATTCAATAAAAAATATCCCAACGTTGAACTTATTGTAATGGAAAGAAACACAAAAACTCTTGAGGAATTGGTTTTAAGTGGTGATGTTGACTTTGCTTTAACCCACGTTCACAAGAAGGACTTAAATGAAAAGATTCAATATAAAATTTTGAGAGAGGATCATTTTGTTTTAGTGACTCAAAAAAACTATTTAAAGAATTTTAATGGAGTAGTAATGAAGGATGGAAAAAAATTCGTTGACCTAAGAGATTTAAAGGATGAGAATTTTATTAATCTTGATGCAAACCAAGGAATAAGAAAGGTGCAAAACAGAATCTATAATTCTTGCAACATAGATCCTAAGGTTGTTACTACAACGAAAAACTTTGAAACTGCTAAGAGATTAGCTGCTAAAGGTCTGGGCCTTACAATTCTTCCAAGAGATTATTTAAATATTTTTACAGAAGATAGGGACTATGACATCTACAACATCTTAGGTACAGACGAAAACTCTTGGTTTACTTCTATCTTAACTATTCCAGATATTTATACATCGCAAGCAAGCAAAGTATTTTTAGAAGAAGTTAATAAATTCTTGGAAGAAGAAAAATCAAATTTTTAAAAATTCCTTAGAAATTTTAAATTAAATATATAAACTGGGAAGACCTAATTTTTCAAAATATATTAGCAAAAGTAAAGCGATACCACAAATTAAATTTGTTACTATAACAATTTTATATTTACGCAAGATGGCGAATTCATCGGGTTAACATCTTGAATAAGAAAGCCTTTCTGGGGTATCATAGAAAAAAGGAGGTTTTTCTATTGAAGAAAAAATATTTTGGACTTAATCTTCCAATGTTATTGGTTTTATCTGCAATTGTTTTTATTGCAACATATATGGGAGTTTTGTCAAAGGATTTAGCGGGCGGAGTTGCCCTGATGTTCGCAATAGGTATTATTTTATATGAAATTGGTGAGAGGATTCCAATTTGGAACACTTATGTTGGTGGTGGACTTGTTCTTGCCTTCTTGGGTACAGCAATTTTAGTTTATCTGCATGTTATCCCAGAAGAATATGTAGAACTTATTTCATCTGTTAACTCAAAGCCTATGGGAGTATTAAACTTCTTTATCATAATGCTTATCTCTGGTTCACTTCTTGGACTAAATAGAGACCTTATGATTAAGTCTTTTGCAGGATATATTCCAGCAATCCTTGGTGGAGTTTTAGGTGCTGCCATTCTTGGTATCATTGGGGGACTTTTCTTTGGAGTTTCTCCAGCAAACACTATTTTAAAATACGTTCTTCCTGTAATGGGTGGAGGTAACGGTGCAGGTGCAGTTCCACTAAGTCAAATTTATGAAAGAGTTACAGGAGATGCTGCTGCAAACTACTATGGATTTGCTATTTCAATTCTTACAATTGCAAATATCTTCGCTATTATTGCTGGTGGTATTTTAAATAAGATTGGTGAAGCAAGAAAGGGTCTTACAGGAGACAAGAAAACTCTTATGAGATCAGCTCCTGAAATTGAACAAAATGAAGAAAAGTTTACTACACAATTAAAGGACTACGCTGGAGCAATCTTAATGGGTCTTACTTTCTATCAATTAGGTAGGCTTGTAGCTGATAAGATTTGGGATCCACTTGTTCCTTCAGTGCCAATTCACCCATTTGCTTTTATGATTATTATTGTTGCTCTTGCTAATGGACTCGGACTTGTTCCAGGATCACTTAGACAAGCTGCTAAGGAAGTTCAATCTTTCTTCACTAAAAACATTGTAATCCTAATTATGGTTGGTGTTGGTGTTGAAACTGACCTTAATGAACTTATAGCTGCAATTACTTTTGGTAATGTTGTTATGGCATTTTTAATTGTTGTTGGTGCTGTAATTGGTTCAGGACTTGTTGGACACCTTGTAGGATTTTTCTTTGTTGACTCTGCTGTTACAGCAGGCCTATGTATGGCTAACAGAGGTGGATCCGGTGACTTGGCAGTTCTTGGAGCAGCTGACAGAATGGATTTAATTTCTTATGCACAACTTTCATCAAGACTTGGTGGAGGTATAATACTAGTCATAGGATCAATACTCTTTGGAACGCTCATGTAGACTAGGAGGGATTTTTTTGAAACTAAAAAAAGAAGCCATGGCCGGAACTCTTGAGTCAAATGATATTTTAATCACTGTTGACGATGGAAACGGCATATCTATTGAACTGGAAAGTTCAGTAAAAAAACAATTTGGTAAACAAATTGAAAAAGTTATAAGAGAAACTTTAAAAGAATTAGATGTAGAAAATGCAAAAGTTACTGCAGTAGACAAGGGTGCCTTGGACTACACAATTAAAGCAAGAGTAGCAGCAGCATGTTTTAGAGCAGCTGAAAGCACAGAATATAATTGGAGCTGATATTTTGAAAGAGAGATTAAGAAGAACAATGATGTTTCTTCCAGGTAACAACCCTGCAAACATCACTGATGCTCACATCTATGGTCCTGATTCAATTATGATCGACCTTGAAGATGCTACGAGCATAAATCAAAAAGACGCGGCAAGATTTTTAGTTTACAATGCACTAAAAACTCTAGACTACGGAAAAACTGAAGTTGTTGTAAGAATTAACGCCCTTGATACACCTTTTGGACGTGAAGATATTAAGGCAGTTGTAAAGGCTGGGGTAGATGTTATCAGACTACCAAAGTCAGAAACTGCTCAAGATGTTATAGATGTAGATGAAATAATAACAGAAGTTGAAGAAGAAATGGGTTGCCAAGGTAGAACCCTAATGATGGCAGCTATTGAATCTCCAACTGGAGTTATTAATGCAGTTGACATTGCTAAGGCATCACCAAGAATGATGGGTATTGCTCTTGGTGCAGCTGACTATGTTACTAACCTAAAGACTCAAAGGTCTAAACACGGTTGGGAACTTTTCGCAGCAAGAAGTCAAATTGTACTTGCAGCAAGAAATGCAGGCATTGCTTGCTTCGATACAGTTAACACAAACTTAAGCGACATGGATGCCTTTAGGGAAGAAGTTCAATTTATTAAGGACCTTGGCTTTGATGGTAAGTCTGTAATTCACCCTAAACAAATTGCAGTTGTAAATGAAGTTTACACACCAACTGAAAAGGACATTACTAAGTCACTAAGAATTATAGCCGGTTCAAAGGAAGCTGAAAGAAAGGGCTCTGGAGTTATTACAGTTGACGGCAAGATGGTTGACTATCCAGTTATTGCTGGCGCACAAAGAGTTCTAGACCTTGCAGTTGCAAGTGGAGTGCTAAAGAAGGAGGATATTGATGAACTATAATAAAAATGCAGTAGGAAGAGATATCCCTGAATACCTTGAAGGCATTGGCGAACTTGTTCCTTTTAAAGGCGAAGGCAAATATCTTAGAACTGAAAGAAAGGCTTCACCAAAGATTAGATATGGCAATAGAAGTGAGAAAAAACTTCTAGGTTCTATTGAAGAAGCTGTTAAGAAAAGTGGACTTAAGGATGGAATGACAATTTCCTTCCACCACCACCTAAGAAATGGTGACTATGTTGTAAATATGGTTATGCAAGTTATTGCTGATATGGGCATCAAGGACCTAACACTTGCTCCATCATCACTTTCACCATGCCACGACAAACTAATTCCACTAATTGAACAAGGTGTTATCACTGGAATTCAATCATCTGGACTAAGAGGAGAACTTGGAGAAAAAATTTCTCAAGGTATCCTTAAAAAACCTTGTATCATTCGTTCCCACGGTGGACGTGCAAGAGCTATCGAAGATGGAGAACTTCATATTGATGTAGCCTTCCTTGCAGCACCAGCATGTGACGAATATGGAAACATTAATGGTCGAGAAGGAAAGGCAGCTTGTGGATCACTTGGTTATGCAATTGTTGACGCACAGTATGCTGATTGTGTAGTTGCAATCACAGATAACCTTGTACCATTCCCAAATATTCCTGCTTCAATTGGCATGATGTATGTTGACTATGTTGTAGAAGTTGATGCAATTGGTGATCCAAAGGGAATTGTTTCTGGATCAATTAGATTTAACGACAACCCACGTGACCTATTAATTGCTAACAACGCAGTTAAGGCAATCAAGGCATCTGGACTTTATAAGGATGGTTTTAGATTCCAAACTGGTGCAGCAGGTTCAACTCTTGCAGTAGCAAAACTTCTTCGTGAAGAAATGAAAAAAGATGGCATCAAGGCATCAATGGCCCTTGGTGGAATCACAGGTTATATGGTAACAATGCTTGAAGAAGGCCTAATCGATGGTATCTACGATACACAATCCTTTGACCTTGACGCAGTAAGATCAATTCGTGAAAATCCAAAACATTTTGAACAAACTGCATCATCTTACGCAAACCCTAACAACCCAACTCCTGCAGTTAACACTCTTGACTTTGTATTACTTGGAGCTCTTGAAGTTGACACTGACTTCAACGTAAACGTAATGACAAGATCAGACGGAGTTATTAACCAAGCAGTTGGTGGTCACCAAGATACAGCACCAGGTGCAGAAATGTCACTTATACTTGCACCGCTTGTAAGATCAAGAAATCCAATTGTCAAAGACAAGGTTACAACAGTTTGTACACCAGGAGAATCTGTTGACGTAATCTGTACTGACTATGGTATTTCTGTAAATCCAAAGAGACAAGACTTAATCGAAAAATTCCAAAAAGCTGGAATTGAACTTAAGGACATCAAGGAACTACAAGAAATGGCAGAAAAGCTTACAGGTAAACCTGAAGAAGTTGAATTCTCTGACGAAGTAGTTGCAGTTGTAGAATACAGAGATGGTTCTATAATCGATGTAATTAAGAAAGAAGCTTAAAAATAAATTCTAACTATACTAATAAGAGGGAGGCAAGAGCCTCTCTTTTTTGTGGTATTTATAGGGTTATGAGAAGTTAATAGGTCATAAGAAGTTGTAAAGTGATAAGAGATTATGAAACCATAAGAAATTATAAAGTAACAAGGACTTACGAGTTTATATAAAATTATTAGCTCACAAAAATCTACAAGCTTACAATTTTTTACTAATTGACATCAATAAACTTTGATGCTATTATAATAAAAAATAACTCAATAAGAGGAAGAGTATCCTTTTTGACTGATTAAAGAGAACTTCGTTTGGTGAGAGAAGTAGAAGAAGATTAGGAGAACATGGTCCTTCTTGAGGGTCTGTCGATATTTAGATAGGCACGGGCGCGCCCGTTATAGCGATAGAGTATGATAGTACTTGAAGAGTCTTTCAGCGCGAGTTGGGAGAGAATTAAGGTGGTAACACGAAATAGCTTTCGTCCTTTATGGATGGAAGCTTTTTTTATTGTCTTCCTTCCTCAAGTACAAATAAAAAAAGAGGAGAATAGAAATGCCGTTAATAATACCTAGAGATTTAATTGTTGAAGAAGTTTTACAAAGAGAGAATATTTTTACAATGAGGGATTCCTCTGCCATTAAGCAGGACATAAGACCCCTTAGCATAGCCATTGTAAACTTGATGCCCAAGAAGGAAGAAACTGAGCTACAACTCTTGAGGATGCTTTCAAACACAGCCCTTCAAATTAATATTGACCTTGTGAGGATGGAGTCCTACGACCCAAATAACTCCGACACTAAGAGGTTGAAGTCCTTTTACAAGACTTACGATGACATAAAAAACAACAAGTATGACGCCATGATAATTACTGGGGCACCAATTGAGACCCTAGCCTATGAAAAAATAAAATACTGGGACGAGCTAAAGACGATTTTTGAATTCGCCAAGAAGAATGTTTACTCCACAATGTTTATCTGCTGGTCTGCTCAAGCTGCCCTCTATCACTACTACAAGATTGAGCACAAGCTTAGCGATAAAAAAATCTTTGGAGTATTTGAGTTTGACAAGCTAAAAGAAAATAAAATTGTAAAGGGATTTGATGACAGCTTCTTGGTTCCAACATCAAGACACACCTATGTTGACATAGAAGACTTTGAAGACTTTTCTGACTTGGAAGTCCTTGCGGCAAGACCTGACACTGGAGTATCCCTTGTGACGACTAAGGACAACAGGTTCGTCTTTAACTTTGGCCACTGGGAATATGACAAGGACACCCTCCACAATGAGTACATCAGAGACCTTTCTCAAGGCAAAAAGATCAGCCCACCAATAAATTATTATGAGGACAACGACCCTAAGAAGGACATAAAAATCAGGTGGAGGTCTGCGGGCAACCTCTTCTTCTCCAACTGGCTCAACTACTGCGTCTACCAAGAAACTCCCTTTGCCATTGACAGCATAGAGGGCAAGTCAGTTTCAAAATTTGGTGGCAGTTCCCTAAAGGATGCAGGACAATTTGCTAAGGTGAAGAAAATCATCTTCTCCAAGGAGGACAGGGACGTAATTGTGGTTTCTGCACCGGGAAGAAGATTTAAAAAGGATACAAAGATTACTGATGAATTGATTTCTCTTTCTGACAAAAACTTGAGGATTGAAGAAGTTAGGGAAATTATCAAGTCCCTTGAAGAAGAGTTGGAAGTACAGAACTTAACTCGTGACAAGCAAGTTGAAAAAATTAAAAACAGGTTTTTGTCCATAGCAGAGGACTTGGGACTTGAAGAATTTTGGAATGATGAATTGAAATTTGTCTTTGACGAGATAAAAGATTCTAGGGACAAGGACTTTATTGTGTCCAGGGGAGAATACTTAAATGCCAAGCTCCTTGCCAAATATTTGAACTACGACTTTATCGATGCCAAGGACCTAATAATCTTTGACGAGAGGGGACAAGTTGACATAGAAAAGTCCAAGAGGGCAATCCAAAGTCACATTGGAGAAAATAAAAAGGCAGTTGTCCCAGGCTTCTATGGCAGCGACAAAGAGGGCAAGATTGTAACATTTACAAGGGGAGGCAGCGACTACACAGGAAGCCTCATTGCCTATGCTCTTGACTCCAAGGTCTACGAAAACTGGACTGATGTAAATGGAATCATGACATCTGACCCCAACAGAGACCCAGATGCTAAGACTATTGACAAGCTTTCCTACACAGAGCTAAAGGAAATAATCGGCGAGGGAGCCCAAGTCTATCAAGAAGATGCCATAAGCCCCGTTGCAAAGAAAAATATAACTATAAAAATACTAAACACCAACAACCCAGAAAATCATGGAACAATTATAAAGGATTAAGCTTAGACCCTCTCATGGGGTCTTTTTGCTTGCAAATAAAAAAAGGCCTGCCTGTGCAAGCCTCCTAATAAATTTAATTATAGAGATTCAACGATTTTTTCTGTTAGGTCAATAACTCTTTCTGTGTAACCCCATTCGTTGTCGTACCAAGAAATAAGTTTAACCATTTTGCCGTTAACAGTTGTAAGAAGTGAATCGAAAATAGATGAGTGAGTGTCGCCAATAATATCAGAAGAAACAATTTCGTCTTCAGAGTAAGCAAGGATTCCCTTTAATTCATTTTCAGATGCCTTCTTTATAGCTGCGTTGATTTCTTCAACTGTAGCTTCTTTTTCAAGTTCAAAAGTAACGTCAACTAGGGATCCAGTTGGAACAGGAACTCTTAGGGCAAAGCCAGTTAAGATTCCGTCAACTTCTGGAATAACTTTTCCAACAGCCTTAGCTGCACCAGTTGAAGTTGGGATTATATTTTCTGCACCCATTCTTGCACGCCTCATGTCCTTCTTGTGAACACCGTCGTGGATGTTTTGGTCGTTAGTGTAAGCGTGAACAGTGGACATAAGTCCCTTCTTGATTCCAAAGTTTTCTAAGATAACCTTAGTCACTGGAGCAAGACAGTTTGTTGTACAAGATGCGTTAGAGATAATGTCGTCCTTTTCTGGGTCATACTTGTCGTCGTTAACCCCCATAACAACTGTAAGCATCTTGCCCTTGCCTGGAGAAGTTAAGACAACTTTCTTTGCACCACTTTCAAGGTGACCTCTTGCTTGTTCTTCGTCCTTGAAGGCACCAGATGAATCGATTACAACATCAACACCAAGCTCTTTCCAGTTCATCTTGTCTGGAGTTTTTGATTCAACGAAAGTAACTTTCTTTCCATTGATGATCATTCCGTCGTCAGTGAATTCAATTTCACCAGGGAATTTTCTATAGATTGTATCGTATTTAAATAGGTGAGTTCTTTCTTTTAAAGTTTTTTCTAAATTTCTTACAGCTACGTGAGTAACTTCAAAATTAACATCGTCTCTTAGGGCCCAGATTCTTAGTGCGTCTCTACCAATTCTACCAAAGCCCATTATGCCAACATTTTTTTTCATAAAAACCTCCATTGTTCATTGCATTCTTATCTTCATTATAACATAAGTAGATAAAAGTGAAATTCAAAAATTATTGTGATAGAATTAGGAAAAAGGGAGTGGGATTATGAAGATTGGAATAAGTAGAGAAGATGCAATAAAGCTTTTAAAGGAATACAACAAGGAAGAATTTCACATAAGACATGCCTTGACTCTTGAGAATGTTATGGGCTACTTTGCAGAAGAGTACGACAAGGACAATGTTGACTTTTGGAAGATGGCAGGACTTCTTCACGATGTTGATTACGAAAGGTATCCTGAAGAACATTTAAAGAATACACCAGCGATTTTAAGTGGGGCAGGTGGAAGCGATGAACTCATCCATGCAATCATGTCTCATGGACATGGACTATGCTCTGATGTTGAACCAGAACTCTTTATGGAGAAGGTCCTTTTTGCCGCTGATGAGTTGACAGGATTAATTTATGCAGCATCACTTATGAGGCCATCAAAGAGCAGAAAGGACATGAATTTAAAAAGCGTAAAGAAAAAGTTTAAGGACAAGAAGTTCGCAGAAGGTTGCTCTCGAGATGTGATAAAAAGTGGAGCAGAAAAGCTTGACTGGGAACTTGACGACTTGATAGAAAAAACTCTTCTTGCTATGCAAGATAGGGAGGACTTAATCGAAGAAGGCTTAAAAAAGGAAGTAACTTGTTAAAAAATGCCAAATTATCGTATAAATTCGTTGATTAGCAAGCCTTGTAATAACTGTAGTTGCACAAATGGAATCAGAACAAGCTGGTCTAGGAACTCTTCAAGGCGAAGAAACTAGCATGTGGGGATCTCATAAGGGTTCTAGTAAAAAAGATATCCAAAACAAAGTTGTTATTGGTTCAAGCATCGTTTTTGTACTTGCACTTATTGTATTAGCTGCAATTTAATTAAAATTTAAGGAGGATTAGAATGAATATGTTATATCTAGCTCCTATCGTCGGCGTTTTGGCACTACTATTTGCTGCATACAAGGCAAGTTTCGTGTCAAGACAAGATGCCGGAAATGAAAGAATGAAGGAAATTTCATCTTACATTTCAGAAGGAGCTATGGCATTTTTAACAAGAGAATACAAAGCTCTTGTTGTATTTGTCGTTGTACTTGCAATTATCTTGGCAGTAGGACTTAAATCAATTCCAACTGCTATTTGTTTCATAGTAGGAGCTATCTTTTCAGTAGCTGCTGGTTATGTTGGTATGAAGGTTGCTACAAAAGCAAACGTTAGAACAACAAACGCAGCATGGAAGGGTGGCCTAGGTAAAGCCCTTGACGTTGCCTTTTCAGGTGGAGTTGTAATGGGAATGTGCGTTGTTGGATTAGGAATTATTGGTATTTCTTGCGCATACTTCCTAACAGGTGGACAAACTGAAATCATTACAGGATTTTCACTTGGAGCATCATCTATTGCACTTTTTGCAAGAGTTGGTGGTGGTATCTACACTAAGGCTGCAGACGTTGGAGCTGACCTTGTAGGTAAAGTTGAAGCTGGTATCCCAGAAGACGACCCAAGAAACCCTGCAGTTATCGCTGATAACGTAGGAGATAACGTTGGGGACGTTGCTGGTATGGGAGCTGACTTATTTGAATCATACGTTGGAGCACTTCTTTCAGTTATTACTCTTGGAGTTGTAGCTTACGGAGAAGAAGGCGTTACATTTGGTATGCTTGTTGCAACAATTGGTATTCTTGCATCAATTGTAGCTGCTTTCTTTGTAAAGGGAGACAAGAACCCACAAAAGGCTCTTAACGCAGGTGAATATGTAGCAGCTGCTGTTACAATGATAGCTTCAGCACTTTTATCAAACTACATCTTTGGAAGTTTTTCACCATTTGCACCAGTAATCATTGGTATTGCAGTTGGTCTAATAATTTCTAAATTCACAGAATATTACACAGCAGATGATTATGCACCAGTTAAGAGAATTGGAGCAGAATCAGAAACTGGTTCTTCAACAAATATTATTGCTGGACTTTCTGTTGGTATGATGTCAACAGTTGGACCAATCATCATTATCGCTGTTGGTATTATTGCATCTTACCTTGGAGCTGGCGGAAGCGCAGATCCAATCGTAGGACTTTACGGAATTTCTCTTGCAGCTGTTGGTATGCTTTCAACAACTGGTATGACAATTGCCGTAGACGCTTATGGACCAATCGCAGACAACGCTGGTGGTATTGCAGAAATGTGTGAACTACCAGAAGAAGTTCGTGATATTACAGACTCACTTGACTCTGTTGGTAATACAACAGCAGCTATAGGAAAGGGATTTGCAATTGGATCAGCAGCACTTACTGCCCTTGCACTTTTCGTTTCTTACATTAACGCTACTGGTCTTAGTGGAATTGATATTTCAAAACCAGAAGTTATAGCTGCAACATTCGTTGGTGGTATGCTTCCATTTGCCTTCTCTGCACTTACTATGTCAGCAGTAGGTAACGCAGCATCAGAAATGATTGACGAAGTAAGAAGACAATTTAGAGAAATCCCTGGAATCATGGAAGGTAAAGCAAGACCTGAATATGCAACTTGTGTTGACATCTCAACAGGTGCTGCTCTTAAGCAAATGATCGTACCAGGACTAATCGCTGTAATTGTTCCAGTACTAGTAGGTCTACTACTTGGTACAGAAGCCCTAGGCGGACTTCAAGCCGGAGCTCTTGTAACAGGCGTACTAATGGCAATCTTCATGTCAAACGCTGGTGGAGCTTGGGACAACGCTAAGAAATACATTGAAGGTGGAGCACACGGTGGTAAGGGTTCAGAAGCTCACAAGGCAGCTGTAACTGGAGACACAGTTGGTGACCCATTCAAAGATACATCAGGACCTTCTCTTAATATTCTAATTAAACTTATAACTGTTGTATCCCTTGTATTCGCACCACTATTTGTTGCACACGGTGGACTATTCCTATAAAAAAATAAATCTGTTAGAGAGAAATCTCTAGCAGATTTTTTATTGCAAACTATATTAACTTTTATGGACTCTGTCAGAATTTATCTGGCAGAGTTTTTTATTTAAGATATATCCATAATAATTTTTTAGTATTTTTAAATGTAAAAGGCAAGATAGATGCCTGCAATCAAATTTGAAATTGCATGTATAATCCAGCTGGGAATAATTGATCCACCTGAAATTTCTTCATTGACATAACCCATAGCAAAGGCTGCAAGGCTTGTTAATAAAATAATTAAAATAGATTTTAAATTACCAACAAGAGGAAAGAACATAACTCCATGCAATAAACCAAATAGTAGTCCTTGTATAAAATTTGCCTTAGTAAATCCTAGCTTATTGGCAAGTCTTTTTAAGATAAAGCCTCTGAATAAGATTTCTTCAGGAAAAGACGTATTAAAGATTGCATAGATAAAAATTGCAGGAAGGGCAGCAAAGCCAAGTCCTTGGAATTCTGAAGTTGCATTTTCTATATTTTTTAAGCTATTAAGAAGAATTAAGCTTATCAATAAATAAAAAGTTGTCACTATAATAATTGCAAGAGCTGCCTTCTTAGCTCCTTTTATTTTTTTCAGTCCTATCCAATCTGTAAACCTTTCTTGTTTTCTTGCTGAAAAGTACCAGAAAAGAAAGGGAAGGAGAGAAAATAATATGATTTGTAGTAAACTGTTGATGATTTTATTTATTGCTAAGGTCATTTTGTACTCCCAATTAAAATAATATTTGTAACCACTTAGGCATAAAATTTTAAGAATTTAACTCATTCCTAAAGTATAAAAACTTTAAAGGCTAATTAATATTTTTTATTGTAGCACAAGGAAATATTATTTTTTCTAGCTTCTTTTAAAATTTTTGTAAAATTTTTATAAAAGCTTCTTACAAAAAAACCACCAGCCTGTGAATTTAGCCAGTGGTTGTGGTTTAAAATTTATTAGCAATCTGTTGGGTCTAATAGATTATTTAAAGTCTTAACGTGAATGCCAGTTGCATTTTTTGGAAGATAGCCTGCCTTCTTATCCCTATAAGCTGTTGCTGCTATGTCTAGGTGGACCCAAGGTGTATTTTCTTTTACGAATTCGCCAACGAAAAGTCCTGCAGTAACAGACCCTGCTTGTCTACCAGATGTGTTCTTGATGTCGGCAACTTCTGACTTGTTTAATTTCTTGAAGTCTTCATCATAAGGGAAGGCCCACATTTTTTCTCCAGCTAGCTTACCAGCTTCAAGGACTTCATTGTAAAAGTCTTCGTTATTTGTAACTGCACCTGTGTAAACTTCTCCAAGGGCAATTGTAACTGCGCCAGTAAGTGTTGCAAGGTCAATAATTTTTTCTGCTCCAAGATTATTTGTTGCATAGTGAACTGCATCGGCAAGGGTGATTCTTCCTTCGGCATCTGTGTTTGCAACTTCGATAGTGAGTCCCTTCATGGAGTCGATTACGTCGCCAGACTTGTAAGCCTGACCTGAAATCATATTTTCACAAGCTGCTACTACGCCAACTATATTTGTCTTTGCCTTGTTCTTTGCAAGGGCATAGATTGTGCCAATAACTGTACCTGCTCCACCCATGTCGCAGTGCATGTAGTTCATGCCTGATGGAGACTTGATGTTGTAGCCACCTGAGTCGTAAGTTAGTCCCTTACCAACAAGGGCAACTTTTTCTGTGTCGGCGTTTTTGTATTCCATAACAATAAGTCTTGGACGATTTGTAGCACCTGCTGCAACTCTTAAAAAGGCCTTCATGCCAATTTTTTCGATTTCGTCTTCTTCATAAACTGTAACCTTAACGCCAGCTTCTTCTAATTTTTCCTTAGCAATCTTAGCAAGAGTCTCTGGATAAATTACATTGGCTCTTTCATTTACAAGGTCTCTTGCAAGGAAGACCCCGTCCATAATATTTTCTATCTTATCAAGACCCTCTCTTAATTTTGCCTCAGGTCCCCTAAAGGCAGTATAGTTTACTGTAAGTTCAAAGTCAGCCTTCTTTTCCTTTACATCAGTTTTCTTTGTGAATTCATATTCACCTTGGCGAAGTCCTTCATAAGCTGCCATAATAGTTTTCTTGTTGCAGATAGAAAGCTCTGGCATTTTTATTTCAACTTCGTGCTCTTGGTTATCTCTTAAAATATTTCCAAGTTCGAAGAAAAGATTTCTCACATCTTCAAGGTCAAGTTCATCATCGCCAAGCCCCATGAAGATTTCTGATTCTTCTTCAAAGCTAGGAAGGTATAAACTTTCCTTAAACTTATAAGCGAACTTTTTCTTTTCAAGATACTCCTTGATTTCACAAGGTAGCTCTTGATCTTTTTTTACGAAGTGGACCTTTAGTCCTCCTTCTTTATACAAATTAAACTTTATCATAATTCACCTCTTATCTTAATTATACATGAGATTTAAAAAAGGTCTAATTTAAAATTTTTATGGTAAGAAATATTGCATTACTATTTTTCTTAGATAAATTGTGATAATATTAAATTATAGAATTTTAACATCAATTTGGGCTTAAACTTCTGAATTGGTGTTTTTTGGGTGGTGTAAAAATGAAAAGAGAATTTAAAGCATCAATAATGTTATTTGCAACAGCAATAATCTGGGGACTTGCCTTTGTAGCACAAGCAGCAGGTATGGAACACTTAGGGCCCCTTTCTTTTACTGCCTCAAGATGTTTTGTAGCAGTTGTATTTTTATACCTAACCTATAAATTTTTTATGATGAAGTCAGCGTCATACAGAGAAGAAAAGTTTGACATGAAGAGGACCCTTGTGGGAGGAAGTATTTGTGGCCTGGTTTTTACAATAGCCATTAACCTCCAACAAGTTTCTCTTATTTATACAACAGCTGCCAAGGCAAGTTTTTTGACAGCCCTCTACATAGTTTTTATTCCAGTAATAGGACTGTTTTTTGGAAGAAGACCAAGTGTAAAAATTATGCTTTGTATCTTTCTTGCCATGGTGGGGACCTACCTCTTGTCTATCAAGGGTGGACTTAAGATAAATAGGGGAGACTTAATTGTAATTTTATCTGCCCTTGTCTTTGCCATTCACATCTTATTACTGACAAAGTACTCAACCAATACTAATGCAGTTTTAGTTTCACTAGTTCAGTTTGCAGTTTGTGGAGTCATATCTTTAGTAGGAGCTCTTGTCCTTGAAGACATAAGTATGGAGGCAATTTTAAAATCTCAAGCTACAATTCTCTATGTAGGGATTTTGTCCTCAGGGGTTGGATTCACTATCCAACTAATGGCATTAAAGGACCTAGAGCCAGTTGTGGCGTCTATGATCTGCTCCCTTGAATCAGTTTTTGGAGCCCTCTTTGGTTGGCTTATCCTATCACAAGAGATGACGGAAAGAGAAATCTTTGGAGCTATAGTAATTTTTCTGGCAACTATATTTGCCCAAGTCCCAATAGAAACATACCTTGAGAAAAGACTAGAGAGAAAATTAAATAGGGGATAAAATTTCACAAGAATTTTAAATTGAATAAAAAAACTTTCACAAAGCTAGAGTATAATTAAAGAGAGGTGAAGATATGTCACTATTTAAAAAAATATTCCAAAAAACTGGAGAAAAACTAATAACAATTGATGGAGAATATGGATCTGGGGCAAATGAAATTGCCAAGAAAGTTGCAGATAAATTAAATTACGAATTTTATGACGAAAAACTTATAGAGCTTACCAGCCTTGAAAAAAAGGTAAAGCCTGAAGAAATAAAAAAAGATGACTCCTTCTTGCAGGGAACAATCTATGATCTATATAGACAAAACTATTCCTACTCCCAAGAGGACATAGCAGTTGACGACGCAGCCTTCCTCTTAGACTCAAGGACAATTAGGGAGCTTGCAAAAAAGAAAAAAGTTGTGATCTTTGGCAAGTGCAGTGACTTTGTCTTGGAAGACTTTCCAAAGCTATCAGTCTTTATCTACGCATCAAAGGACTTTAAAGAAGAGAGAATTTTAAATACCTACAAGGTTAAAAAGGACAAGCTTGAGATAAAAATGATTCGTGAAAACAACAGACGTGCCAACCACTATTCCAGGAACACTGGAAGAACTTGGGGCGAGTCAGCCAACTACGACATCTTGATAAACTCATCTTCCTTTGACTTTGAAAGTATTGCAGACCAAATAATAAACTTGGCACAAAATAAAAAATAATTTTAATCCTGACACAAGTCGGGATTTTTATTGCCCAAAATTACAAAAATTTACATATTCTTATTAAAAATATACAATCTCTTGAATAGCAATTTGTAAAATATAAAAAAGTTGGCTTTTAGCGGATTTGCAACTGCGAGTTTACAAATTGCAAAGTCAAATTTATAGATTGCTACTCTAAAAATATATAAAATTCAAATAGAAAAGGAGGTAGGACTATGATTTTAGGAGATAAAATTATGAATCTTAGGAAGAAAAATTCTTGGTCTCAAGAAGAACTTGCAGAAAAACTTGGTGTGAGCAGGCAGTCTATTTCAAAATACGAAAGTGCCCAAGCAGTACCCGATATGGAAAAAATCTTAAAATTAAGTAGAATTTTTGGAGTTACAACGGACTATTTGATTAAAGATGAAATTGAAGACCTAGAGTTCTCAGAAGAAGATTTTGAGGAAGATAAAAAGTTAATAAAACTTAGCATGGAAGAAGCAAATGAATATCTAGATTTAAAAGAAGTTTCTGGCAGAAATATTGCCTTTGGAGTTTCCCTTTGTGTAATTTCACCTGTAACTTTATTACTTTTATCACAAGCTTATGAAAGTAACCTCATATCAGTTCCAGAAAATGTAGTATATGGAATCTCTCTTACAGTTTTGTTTTTATTTGTAATTGGAGCCCTTGTAATATTTATAAGGGAAGATATGAAATTAAAAAAGTATGAATTCATTGAAAATAAAGGCATAGATACAGCTTATGGTGTTGATGGAATGGCAAGAGATAGGGCAGAAAAAATCCACGATTCCTATGCCAGAGACAATATACTTGGAGTTTTGCTCTCAGTGGCATCAGTTATTCCTATTTTTATTGGGATGATTTTCTCAGTGGAAGATATGCCTATGATGATCTCAGTAGTTGTAATGCTTTTTCTTATAGCTATTGGAGTAAATCTTTTGATTAGGGCAAATACTTTTATGAATTCAATCAATGCGATTTTGGAAGAGGGAGACTATAGTAAGAAAAATAAAACATTAAAGAGGAAGCTGGGACCTTTCTGTTCAATTTATTGGATTGCCGCAACAGGAATCTTCTTGGCATATTCCTTTTTGACAAATAATTGGGATAGGTCCTGGATTGTTTGGCCTCTTGCAGGAGTTTTTTTCCCAATCTACTATATAATTTTAAAATTTATATTTGAAAACAAGATAGAATATTAATTTTTTAGAAATTTATTGTAGATTATAATCATCAATTCTTTATCTATCAATAGGGTATATATTAAGCGAAATCAAAAAGATGGTGATAAGATGAAAAAAGATGACTTTATAATAAGCAAAGTGATAAAAAATGTTGGAATAATTTATTTTAATAGGCCAAAAAAAATAAATGCTATCAACTTAAAGATGGTAAAGGATATAAGAAATATTTTAGAAAAATGGGAAAAAGATGATGGAATAAGGGCTATCCTCTTCGAAAGTAAGTCTTCTAAGGGATTCTGTTCTGGTGGCGACTTGGTCCACCTATACAATGATTTTATTATCAATGATGAATGCCAGGATAAGGACGAGCTCTTTGTCAAAGAGTTTGATCTAGACAAGTATGTTGCCTCTTATAAAAAACCTATTGTTTCTTATTGGAAGGGAATAGTCATGGGTGGTGGAATTGGAATAAGCATAAACTCTGACTTTATCATTTGTGATGAGACAGTAAAGTGGGCCATGCCAGAAACAAGTCTAGGCTTTGTACCCGATGTAGGTGTGGGGAAATTTATCTCTAGCTTGCCTCAAGCTCTTGGACAATACCTAGGACTCTGTGGAGGACTTCTAGCATCCCCAGACTTGATTAAGCATGGACTTGCTCATGTATATATTGACTCAAAAGATTATGAAAAGATAAGAGAAAAGTTTTTTGAATTATCAGAAAATTACGAGGGCAATGAATTAATAGGTAAGTTAAGAGAAGAAGCAGAAAAATATAAAAAGGAAATTCACGAGACCCTTGTTGAAAAAAATGCTGATAAAATAGAAAAATATTTCTCAGGAGAAACTTTAGCTGAAATTTATGAAAAACTAGAGGACAACAAGGAAGATGAATTTGCATCAGATATCTTAAAAGACCTAAGGAGCAAATCCCAATTTATGTTGGCTTTGCAGTTTGAAAAATATTTTATTGGCAAGGACTTGACCTATGTAGAAACTGTGGACCTAGACCAAAAAATTTTAAAATACTCCCTAGAGGTTGGCGAGATGCAAGAGGGAATTAGGTATAAGATGATAGACAAGGACAATAATCCAGATTGGAAATACAAGAGCCTAGATGAAGTAAAGATTGAAGAAGTAAAAAAATTATTAGAAAGCTAAAAGAGAAGAGGGGCCTTCGAGTAGAAAGCCCTTCTATTTTTTTATTTTAAATTTTCGTCTCTTATGATTTTTATGTCGTATTTGCTTAAAATTGTGTCTGCCCCAAGAATTTCTTGAATTGCTTTCTTTGATTCTTCGTCAGCTTCTTTTAAGAGACCTTTTTTTATTGCCCTCTTTTCTATTTCAGTCTTTTGATCCTTGGAGAAGTTGTTGTAGTCTTCGATGTCAATCCTATTAAAAATAGATTCTCTCTCGTCATAAACCTTTAATGAGTCCTCATAAATTTCGTGGCTCAAAATCTCTGCTGGTGGAATTTTTATCTCAATAGATTTGTCGCCTACATCAACCTTCATCTTGTCAAGATCTATGCCAGCATTTATAAGTCCTTCGTAGGAAACAATAAACTCCTTAGAAGTGAAAGGGACCTTGTAACCGTAAAAGGTATTTTGATTTTCAAAGTGGCCCATGTTTGTGTAGTGATACTTTAAAGTTGTCAGCTCCTTGGCAGAAACCAACTTGTTGTAAATTAAGCTAGAAGTAATCTCTGGCTCCATCTCACTTTTCATTTGTCTCTTGCCATAGAAGAAGGCAGCAAAGAGGGCTAGACCAATAAGTAAAATTATAAACAAGCTTCTTTTTAATTTTTTCATTCAAGACCTCCAATCTTAGTCTATAAATAATTCATACCACAGGAGGAAATTCTTAAACCTTAGAAATTAGCTAAAAAGCTTGATAAGATTAATTATTTTATTGTCACAAATATAAATTCTTTGATATAATTAATCAAAAAGATAATGGAGGAAGATTTTATGGACGATGGCGCCTTGTGGGCTAAGCTCATATTAATAGCAATACTTACAAGCATTAACGCATTTTTTGCGTCAGCTGAAATGGCAATGGTTTCAGTAAACAACAACAAGATAAAAGAAATGGCAGAAGATGGAGACAAGAGAGCGAAGACTCTTTTAGATATCTCAGAAGATCAAACGAGATTTTTATCCACAATCCAAGTTGCAATAACCTTGGCAGGATTTTTCTCATCTGGATCTGCAGCAACTTCTATCTCAAAAGTATTTGGAGAATTTTTAAGAGGATACGGGATACCCTATGGTGGCACAGTAGCCTTTATTTTGGTGACTCTTGCCCTATCTTATATAACACTTGTTTTTGGTGAGCTAGTGCCAAAGAGAATTGCCCTACAAAATTCAGAAAAAGTTGCCCTCAAATCATCAGGTGCAATAGCCTTTGCCTCAAAAATATTTTATCCCTTTGTAAAATTACTATCAGTTTCAACAGTAATAGTATTAAAGATTATGGGAAAATATTCAGAGGACGTAGAAGAAAAAATTTCAGAAGAAGAATTAAAATCCTATATAAAAGTTTCAACCCAACAAGGAGTAATCAACTCAGCTGGGGAAGAAATGATAGTTAACATAATGGACTTTGACGACAAGTTGGCATATGAAATTATGACACCAAGGACATCCATTTACATGCTAGACTACGACGAGTTCACAACAGAAACAATAACAGAAGTCTTGAAGATGGGTTACTCAAGGATGCCAGTCTATCGTGAGAACACAGACAATATCCTGGGAACAGTTTACATCAAGGACCTCTTTGTTGAATACGCAAAAAATGATTACGAGTCCATAAACTTGGACAACTGTATCAAGTCACCTTACTATGTACCAGAAACCAAAAAAATTGACATGCTTCTAAAGGAACTTCAAGCATCCAAAAACTACGTAGCAATCCTAATAGACGAGTACGGAGGCTTCTCAGGCATGGTAACAGTAGAAGACATAGTAGAAGAAATAGTTGGAGAAATCGAAGACGAGTACGACAAGGAAGACCACAGCGTAGAAAAAATTGGCGAAAACGAATATATAGTAGACGGATCAATGGACATAGAAGACATAAATGATGCCCTTGGTTTATCCCTATATTCAGAAAATCACGAAACAATCTCGGGCTTGATAATAGAAAAGCTTGGCTTTATACCAGACGAAAAACAAAAGAAAAAACTTAGCGTCAAGGCAGGCGGCTGCATCTTGACAGAACTAGCAGTAGCAGAAAAAAGAATAATAAAAGCCAGCATCAAAGTAATACCAGAAGAACAAGAAGAAGCCAAAAGAGAATACAAAGAATTCAATTCATAAAAAATAAAATACCCCCTAGGTCCAGAAGAACTAGGGGGTATTTTAATGTGAAAGAGTGATAAGAGGAAGTAGATTATTTACTTCCTCTCTTTTTATCTTTATGCCCACTCATAAAACAATGTCGTCTCAAAACAAGTTTTGACTCATAAAAATCATATAGGCTTAGGAGATGAATTAAAAAATTTATTTAATGTTTAGAACCTCATCCTTGAACTCTTGTATTGTATATTTTCTAGAGTCTACGCACTTATGAGCACAGGCACGATAGATTAGACCAAAGCGTTTAAGTTCTGTGTTGACAAGTATAAGGGGATAATCATTGTTCCAAGTGACACACTTAAAACCCTTAGATGTTAAGTAGCCATAAAATGAGTTCCTAGCCTTCCTATCCCTATCATAAACTCCATAGGGAATAGAAATGGGTTCTTCCCAATAAGCACCCTTACAATTTTCTCGATAATGTTCATAATAAACTTCCATTAACATATAAACTCCTCCTTTAAATTTAGAGAAGAAAAAAGCACCCATCTAAAGATGGATGCAAGATTAATATGTATCCATCATACAAGCATTAGCACCTTGCCTCATGGTAGGTTGCTGAAGGGTCGATGAGCTTGTCTCTCGCCTTCTCTTTATGGTAAGTTCATTCTATCATTTTTAAAAATGATATACAAATGAAATTAATTTTAAATTGACTTAAAAAAGGGCAAAAAAATTGCCGAGACAATCTCGGCGAGTAAAAAGGAATTTAATTAAAAAAGTGTATTAAATAATCTGTTATCAGTTTAACATAGTAACACGAATAAGACAATAAAAATTTTAAAAATATTTTGTGAAATTTAAAAATTTTTTTATAAGCTTGTTAAGTTTTTATTTACTAGTAGATAGCCATGACTTAATAAATTTTTATGACGTCGTAAGCTTATATGACTCGATTTAAGTTTATGACTTAACAGATTTTTATGAGTTTATGGATTTTTATGACTTCGCATTATTCTATGGCTTCGTAGCTTGTTACAACTTATTTGATATCTCTAACTTTGTAGCTTCTCATGACTTTGCAGTTTTTTACGAGCCCAAAAGTTTTTACGACTTTGTAAATCCCCTTAACTTCCTAGATTTTCGCGACTTTATAAAGGAGAAAAATTTTAAAAATAAATTAGCAGACTACTTGCAAGAGTGCTAATGATGTTGTATAATTTAGATAGTCAAAGATAGTCAAACTAAATTTGACTGTGATTTTTATTTTAATTTCACGGAAACGGAAACAGAAATTAAATAAAAGTCTTAATTTTAAATCCATTTAATTACTTCCTATTATGTTGCAATATTTTTTATTGGGATATAATTAGAGAGAGATTAAATGTTTATATATATGAGGAGGTTACATTTTGAAATACAAAGATTATTATGAAATCCTTGGAGTTTCTAAAGATGCAGATGAAAAGGAGATAAAGAAGGCTTATAGGAAGCTTGCGAAGAAATATCACCCCGACGTCAACCAAGGCGACGAGGCAGCTGCAGAAAAGTTTAAGGAAGTCTCTGAGGCCTACGAGGTCTTATCGGATCCCGACAAGAGAAAAAAATATGATACTTTTGGATCTAATTATGATTTTTCATCTGGTTATGATTTCGACCCTTCTCAATATGGTTACACTTATACCACAGGAGGAAGCGGTGCAGATTTCTCAGACTTCTTTGAAACAATTTTTGGTTCTTCTAAGTCTGGCGGCAATTTCTCTGGTGGTTTTAACATAAATGACATCTTCGGAGATTTCTCTTCTAAGGGAAGGGGAAGGTCTCAAAAGAAGGCTAGAAATAAGTTTGAATCTGAACTTTCTATTTCTATCAAAGAAGCCTTTGAAGGTGTGACAAAGGATGTTTCCCTAACTTATAAGCAAAAGGAATATGATGTTGCTGTCAAAGTCCCTGCTGGAATCACTAGGGGCAAGAAAGTCAAGGTCAGGGGAGAAAAGTTTGGTCTTCCTGGAGATATCTTGTTCAAGATAAACATCAAGGACGAAAAAAATCTTGTCCTAGATGGGCTTGATGTGACAAGGACTGTTAACATCTATCCATGGGAAGCTGCTCTTGGATCTTCTAAGACTGTGGAAACTCTTAGTGGCAAGTTGAAGTTAAAGATTCCTCAAGGATTTGTTGGTGGCAACAAGATGAGGATTCCTTCTAAGGGCTTTAAGGACCTTAAGGGAAATGTGGGAGATCTCTACGTGGTCTTTAACATTGTAAATCCTAAAGACTTAACTGAAGAACAAGAAAAATTATATAAGGAATTAGAAAAAATAAGTAAATAACAATTTTAATTGATTAAATATATTGAACAAATGAGGTGTTTATATGAATTTTGAAAAATTTACTCAAAAATCCCTTGAAGCCGTTCAAGGTGCATATAATATTGCTAAGGAATACGGCAATCCAGAGGTAAAAGAAATTCACATCAACTACGCCCTCTTAAATGACAAGGAAGGCCTTATTCCTAGGGTCTTGACATATATGGATAAAAACCCTGATATGTTAAAAGGTGACGTCTTAAAGGTTATTGAAAGACTTCCAAAACAATCAGGTGCAGAAGTTTATGCCGACTCTTCTTATAGGGAACTTTTCCAAAAGGCAGAGGACTTCAAGAAGAAGATGGGTGATGATTACCTTTCTGTTGAACACATCTATCTTGCTCTATTGAATATGAAGGGTACTGATTCTTCTTCTGTTTTTAATAAGAATAAGATTGATGCTGATGGATTTTTAAATGCCCTTAAAAAAATTAGGGGCAACCAACACGTAACTACTGACAACCCAGAGGGAACTTACGACGCTCTTAAAAAGTACGGCCAAGATTTAACTGAACTTGCTCGTGAAGGCAAGCTTGACCCAGTTATTGGTCGTGACGAAGAAGTTCGTAATGTTATCAGGATTCTTTCTCGTAGGACTAAGAACAACCCAGTTTTAATTGGTCCTCCTGGAGTTGGTAAGACTGCCATTGCTGGTGGACTTGCCCAAAGAATTGTCTCTGAAGACGTGCCAGAAGGTCTAAAAAATAAAACTGTTTTTTCACTTGATATGGGTGCCCTAATTGCTGGTGCAAAATATCGTGGTGAATTTGAAGAAAGATTAAAGGCTGTTTTAAATGAAGTCTTAAAATCCAATGGAGATATAATTTTATTTATCGACGAAATCCACAACATTGTGGGAGCAGGCAAGACTGATGGTGCAATGGATGCATCCAACCTTTTAAAGCCAATGCTTGCTCGTGGTGAACTTCACGCTATTGGGGCAACAACTCTTGACGAGTACAGGAAGTATATCGAAAAGGACCCTGCTCTTGAAAGAAGATTCCAAAAGGTTATGGTAAAGGAACCAAGCGTTGAAGATACTATTGCAATCCTTCGTGGACTTAAAGATAAATATGAAATCTACCACGGAATTAGGATCTCTGACTCAGCAGTTATAGCTGCGGCAACTTTGTCTGACAGGTATATCACTGACAGGTTCTTGCCAGATAAGGCAATCGACTTAATGGACGAAGCTTGTGCAATGCTTAGGACAGAAATCGACTCAATGCCAACAGAAATTGATGAAGTTAGAAGAAAAATCTTGCAACTTGAAATTGAAAATCAAGCCCTTAAAAAGGAAACTGATGAAGCAAGTGCTGAAAGACTTAAAAAACTTCAAGGAGAACTTTCTGAAGAAAAGGCAGAGTTTGACAGATTAAAATCTAAGTGGGAAGCAGAAAAGAAGGAACTTGACTCCACAAAGGACATCAAGAAGAAAATCGAAGATACTAACCACGCAATAGAAGAAGCTGAAAGAAATTACGACCTAGAAAGACTTTCTGAATTAAAATACGGAACTCTTCCAAAGTTAAAAGAAGAACTTGCAGCTAGAGAAAAAGCATCTATAAAGGACGAGTCATCTATGGTGAAGGAAGAAGTCACAGAAGATGAAATCGCCTATGTAGTTAGCAGGTGGACAGGTATCCCTGTTGAAAAGTTAAATAAGACTGAAAGAGATAAGTTGTTAGGTCTTGAAGACATCCTCCACAAGAGGGTAATTGGTCAAGACAAGGCAATTGAACTTGTGTCAGATGCAGTTTTAAGAGCAAGAGCTGGACTAAAAGATAAAAACAAACCAATAGGTTCCTTTATCTTCTTAGGACCAACTGGAGTTGGTAAAACTGAAACAGCCAAGGCACTTACTGAAACACTTTTCGATGACGAGAGAAACCTAATAAGGATTGACATGTCTGAGTACATGGAAAAACACTCTGTGTCAAGACTTGTTGGATCTCCTCCAGGATATGTAGGTTACGATGAAGGTGGCCAACTTACTGAAGCAGTAAGAAGAAAACCATACTCAGTCATCCTCTTTGATGAAATTGAAAAGGCCCATCCAGATGTATTTAACATCTTGTTACAAGTTCTTGATGACGGTAGACTTACTGACAACCAAGGAAGGACTGTGGACTTTAAAAACACAGTTATAATAATGACTTCAAACATTGGATCACACTTCTTAATTGATGGCATCGATGAAGATGGCAAGATCAAAGAAGATGCGAGAGAAAATGTTATGGCTGACTTGAGGGCATCCTTTAGGCCAGAATTCTTAAACAGAGTTGATGAAATTGTCTTATTCAAACCACTTCAAAAGAGTGAAATCTATGGCATCATCAAACAAAGCATTACCGAAGTTGAAAAGAGACTTGCAGATAGGGACATCCACATCGAAGTTACAGACGGAGCTTTGGACTTTATCTTGAATGCATCCTTTAGCCCACAATATGGTGCAAGACCTGTTAAGAGATACATCTCTCACAAACTTGAAACTATTATTTCAAAGATGATAATTAGGGGCGACGTAATGGACGGCGACACAATTGTAGTTGAAGTAGAAGCAGACGACTTGTCTGTCAAAGTAAAATAAATTTGAGGACTTGCTTAGGCAGGTCCTTTTTATTTTTAAAATTTTTGTGTTTAGGTAATAAGTTTTTTTAAAGCTGATTAGTGAATGTAAATTTTTATTAGCATGTGAGGACTTTAAATTTTTATTTTTTATTACATTTTTTATTACTTTTATTGATGGGAAAAATTATTTCTCTTTAATGACAAATTATTAAGAAAAGATTAAATACTTCAAAAACCTCTAAATTATCACTTTTTTATCACAAATAAGCTTTAAACTCAGTAACATAGTATGAAATAAGAAGTATAAATATATTTTATATTTTGATTTAGGAGGAAATTTTTATGAAACCATATAGCAAAAAATATTTAACACTTGCTCTAGCAGGAGTGCTAGCAGCATCAATCCCAGCATCTGCTTTCGCAGAATCTACAACTGATGATGTAGCAAACAAAACAAAAGTAGAAGACACAGCAGATAAAAATAAAGCTGGTGATAAAACTAAAACAGAAAATAAAACAGAAAATAAAACAGAAAATAAAACAGAAAATAAAACAGAAAATAAAACAGAAAATAAAAAACAAGAAGATAAGATAAAAGAACTTGAAAAAAAGATAGAAGATTTAGAAAAAGACAAAGAAAAGAAAAAAGAAGAAGATAGAAAAAAATACGGCAACATCACTCTTAGCAATGTAAGATACGATGGAAAATACATCAAGGGTGAAACATCAGCTTATGCTAAGATTTACGTTCAAGATAACTACTACAATGAATTTAGAAATAGAAAATATATTGGAGAAGCTGACAGAAATGGAGACTTCTCAATAAAATATGATATCAAAGAAGGTAAGAGCGTAACTATCTACGCAGAAAACAAAGACTACTCTTCAAGAAGTGTTGAAGTTAAAAACGACAACTACAAAGATATCAAGGGAACAAGAATTGACGCTAGTGAATTAAGTATCTTTGGAAGAGTTCTAACAGGAAAAGTTAAGGGTCATGCTTTTGACTTCATCACAGTTTACCTTGAAGGAGAAAAACTTGGCACTGTTAGAGCTGACAAGGATGGAAAATTCACACTTACTCTTAATAAGAGCATTGAAACAAGAGATCTTGACAATTTAAGATTCTACACAGATGCAAAAACTGTTGAAAACAAAAAATTCAAGGTTACTGAAGCACTTGAAGGACAAAAAATTGTAAAGGGTACTGCAAACACTGATGATGAAATCACAGTTTACGATGCAAGTGGCAATAAAATCTCCACAACTTATGTAAACAACGCTGGAGTATTTACAGCATATCTAAACAGGGCCCTAATCGCTGGCGAAACAATTAAAATTGAAGCTAGAGACAAGGACAAAAACATCACTAAGATTGAATACAAGGTAACAAAGAATGCAGTAGAAGAAGTTAAGGCAATTGCTTATATCAAGGGCTATCCAGATGGAACATTTAAGCCACAAGCAAATGTAACAAGAGCAGAAGCAGCTCAAATGTTTGCTACACTTCTAAATGGCGGCACAAACTTTGGCACAAGCCAAGCTACAAAATTCTCTGATGCAAGCGACGATTGGTACTCAAAGGCAATCAACTATGTTGTTGGCAAGGGACTAATCTCTGGTTACCCTAATGGAACATTTAAACCAAATGAAAGCATTACAAGAGCAGAATTTGCACAAATGATTTCTGGCTACGTTAAAAATGAAAAAGCTAGCACATCAGACTTCAAAGATGTTAAAGACCACTGGGCAAAGGATGCAATTGACAAACTTTATGGCAACAAAAATGTTAATGGTTATCCAGATGGAAGCTTCAAACCAAATGCTAAGATTACAAGAGCAGAAGCTGTTACAATCCTAAACTCTGTATTTAACAGAAATACAAACAAGAGCTCACTTAACAATGTGAACACTTCATCACTTAACAAGTTCTCTGACGTTAATGAAGGATTCTGGGCTTACTACAACATTCTTGACGCAGCAAACACTCACAATAGAGAAAGACTAAACTCAACTTCTGAAGTTGACATGTGGAAATAAATAAAATTTTGAGGGCTCCCTGAGGGGAGCCTTTTTTTATTGCCTGTCGATTATTTTTTAGTTTATGAAAGTTTGTAAGTTTGTAAGACTTAATGACTTTATAAAATTTTTTGAACCCATAAGACTTAGTGAATTTATAAGAAATTATTAACTCATAGGACTTGATGACTTTATAGAAATTTTTAAAGTCGCAAGACTTGCTGACTTTTTTAGAGATTATTAAGTCCTAAAAGTTTATGGCTTCATAAAATCCTATGGACTTAGAGAAAAAATTAAAAATTTTACAAATTATTTTTTAAAAATCTTAAGCCAGCCTAAGGTTGTTCTTGGTGGGGACAGGGGACGTTTTAAAATCATAAAAGACTTAAAGTTTTAAAATAATCTTTCAAGAAAATGAAAATTGTCCTTGACTTTTAAAAATCTCCCTTATATAATTGATGAAACAATTAAATAAAGTGTATTGAAAAATACGATAGAGGCGCGGGGTTTATCAGTAATCTCTCAGAGCAAGACCATGCGATGAAGGGAGATGAAAGGAAATTTCGCCGAAGTATATTATTGGTAACAGATAATATGCTGGGCATGCAAACAATATTTGCATGACTGTCACGATTTAGTGGGGAGCTATCTAAGGTTAAATACTTTGTCTTTACATATTTAGACATTTTAACAGTTTGGATTTCCCAAACTGTTTTTTTATTACTTTTTGATAGTTACCGAAGATTTTTACGGAGGTATATCATGAATTTAAGAAGAAACGCAAGGAAATTACTACTAGTTGGAGCTATGGCAGGTACAATGCTTTTAACAGCTTGTAACCCAAAGGGTGATGGGGGATCAGCTGTAGCACCAGCTGACTCAGACACATTAAGGGTTGGTATGGAATGTGACTATGCTCCATTTAACTGGACACAGACTGGTGAAGAACACGGCTACAAGATTGCAGCTGGTGGCTACGCTGGTGGATATGACGTTGAGATCGCAAAGAAAATTGCTGAATCAATGAACAAAAAACTTGAAATTGTAAAAACTGAATGGAATGGTCTTACTCCAGCTATTACATCTGGAAAAATTGATCTTATCATAGCAGGTATGAGTCCAACTGCAGAAAGAAAGGAAACTCTTGACTTCTCAGACACTTATTACACATCAGACCTTGTAATTGTTGTTAAAAAAGATTCTCCTTATGTTAATGCAAAGAGCATAAATGACTTTAAGGGAGCTAATATCACTGGTCAACTTAACACTTTCCACTACGATGTTATTGATCAAATGGAAGGCGTAAATAAATCAACTGCTCTTGAAACTTTCCCAGCAATGATTGTTGCTCTTAGAAGTGGAAAGATTGACGGATATGTTTCTGAAAGACCAGGAGCCCTATCAGCAGTAGCAGCAAATAATGACTTAACATTTGTTGAATTCTCTGAAGGCAATGGATTTAAAACTTCTGTTGAAGATACATCAATTGCAGTAGGAGTTAAAAAAGGTAACACAGAACTTCTTGACAAAGTAAACGCTGCTCTTTCAAAAATCCCTGAAGATGAAAGACAAAAAATAATGGAAGAAGCTGTGGCTAACCAACCACTAGGTGAATAAGATATAGGAGATAAATATGCCAAGTAGTTTTTTTGGATGGATTGGATTTTTATTAAAAGAATATGGTCCCCTCTTTGTTGAGGGGACTATTAATACAATTATAATTGCCGTTGTGGGTACTTTAATTGGTTTTTTAATAGGTCTTTTAATCGCAATAGTAAGAACAACAAAAGTAAATAAAAAGTCATCTACCTTTAAGAGGGTGGGCCTAAAGGTTTTAAATGTAATTATTAGCATTTATATCCAAGTTATTAGGGGAACTCCAATGATGGTTCAAGCCATGATGTTTTATTATGGATCCCTTCAATATTTTAATTTAAACATGGCAGCTATGCCTTCAGCCCTAATTATAGTTTCTGTTAACACAGGAGCTTACATGGCAGAGATAATAAGGGGTGGAATTATTTCTGTAGACAGGGGACAAACTGAAGGAGCTCTATCCATAGGAATGACTCATTGGCAAACAATGACAGAAGTTGTCCTTCCTCAAGCTGTGAGAAATATTATCCCATCAGTTGGTAATGAATTTATTGTAAACATCAAGGACTCTTCAGTTCTTAACGTAATTTCTGTTTCAGAATTATTCTTCATTTCAAAGTCAGCTGCAGGAACTTATTTAAGATATTTCGAAGTTTTCTTTATAACAGCTTTGATTTATCTATTCTTAACAATAAGCGTGAGTCAAGCAATGAAGCTTGTTGAAAAGAAATTAGACGGAGATGGGACTTACAAGATTTACGGATCTCAATCAACAGCAGAAGTTATAGAAGTAAAGGAAGAGGTGTGAGATGGCCAATATTTTTGAAATAGAAAACTTGGAAAAAAGTTTTGGAGCAAATGAAGTTTTAAAGGGAATAAATTTTACAGTCCAAAAGGGAGAAGTTGTTTCAATAATTGGTTCATCTGGCTCAGGTAAGTCAACCCTACTTAGGTGCATCAACCTCTTAGAAGAGCCAGACTCTGGTGAAATAAGATACCATGGAGAGAACATGTTAGAAGAAAATTCTTCTATTAATAATTACAGGACTAAGGTGGGAATGGTTTTTCAATCCTTTAACCTCTTTAACAACATGACTGTTCTTGAAAACTGCGTCATAGGACAAGTTAAGGTCCTAAAGAGGTCTCGTGATGAGGCAGCTAAGATTGCAGACAAGTTCCTTGAAAAAGTTGGCATGTATCCCTTTAGGGATGCAAGACCAACATCCCTATCTGGTGGACAAAAGCAAAGGGTGGCAATAGCAAGGTCACTTGCCATGAGCCCAGAGGTTCTGCTTTTTGACGAGCCAACATCGGCTCTTGACCCAGAGATGGTTAAGGAAGTCCTAAATGTTATGAGGGACTTGGCAGAAGAAGGACTTACAATGCTTGTTGTAACTCACGAGATGGGCTTTGCAAGAGATGTGTCCAACAGGGTCCTCTTTATGGACAAGGGAGTCATAGCAGAAGACGAAGACTCAAAAGAATTTTTCACAAATCCAAAGACACAAAGGGCAAAGGAATTTTTGTCCATGGTTTTATAAAAAGAAGGCTCGAGAGGGCCTTTATTTTTTTGACTTTTTATGGACTTGTCTCTTGCATTAAAAAATAAATTAAAAATTATGAATATTTATCTCAACAGAAAAATTTACAAAAAAATAGCAGCCAATTAATGACTGCTAGCTTACATATTATTAATTTTAAAAATCTTACCAAATGTGAAGTAGGTGTTGCATCAACAAGCTGACAAAAATAATTCCTATCCAGCAAAGGGCTCCTTCAATAATTGCCTTGCCACCTTGAGAAATTAATTTTTTAATATCAGTGTTAAGACCAATTGCTGACATTGCCATGATGATAAAGAACTTTGACAAGAACTTCATTGTTGACAAGAAGGAGTCAGGTAGTGGAAGGAAAGTTGTAACAATTGATGCAAGAAGGAAGAACAAAATAAAAGTTGGGAAAGTTTTTAAAACACTAACCTTCTCAGTGTTTTCCTTTGACTTAATTATTCCAAGCACAAGAGTGATTGGGATAATTGCAAGAGTTCTTGTTAGCTTAACAATTGTTGCGTAGTTAAGAGCTGTGTCGTCGTTAAACATTGTAGACCAAGTTCCACTTGCAGCAACAACAGAAGATGTGTCGTTAATAGCAGTCCCTGCCCACATGCCAAAGCCTGTGTGAGTCATGCCAAGCTTAACCCCAAGAGTTGGGAAGATAAGAGCGGCGATGATGTTAAACAAAAATATAACAGAAATTGAAGTTGCAACGTCCTCGTCCTTTGCATTAATAACAGGTGCAGTTGCAGCAATAGCAGAACCACCGCAAATTGATGAGCCAACACCAACAAGAGTTGCAATGTTGGTATCAATCTTAAGAATTTTTGCAACAACAAAAGAAATAATTAAGGCAGTAGAAATTGTTGAGAGAATAATTAAAAGTGATGACTGACCAACAACAATTATTTCACTAAGGTTTAATCCAAAACCCAAAAGAATTACAGCGTATTGCAAAACTTTTTTAGATGTAAACTTAATTCCAGCCTCAAAGGACTCCGGTCTTTTAAAATTATTTAAAATGATTCCAAGTAGGATACCAAAGACTGGTCCACCAACAACTGGAAAGTTCTTGCCCAAGAAGTAGGCAAAAACAGCAATAAGGCCAGAGAAAATTAGGCCCTTAAATATGTTTTTATTCATAATAACCCCCTGATAAAAATTTATTTATAAAAAATTTATGAAACAAGTATCTATTATACATCAAGATGAAAAATTTGGCAGAAAAAAATTATTTTTTATAGCTAAGTGGAAGTTGATAAATTAGACGGTGAAATTGATTTTATGAAGTTATTCAGTTATAATTATTCTAATATATGTAGAAATTTATCGGAATATTGACAGATTATGCCAAGGCCTTATCCCAGTGGATTGGGTTTTTTTATGGAGGTTTTATGAGTAATAAAAAATTTTATGTTACAACGCCAATTTACTATCCAAGTGATAATCTTCACATTGGTCACACTTATTGTACTGTGGCAGTTGATTGCGTTAAGAGATTTAAGACAATGCAAGGCTATGATGTTTTCTTCACTACTGGTACTGATGAACACGGCCAAAAGATAGAAGATAAGGCTAAGGAATTTGGCATGGAGCCAAAGGCTTATGTTGATGGAATTGTTAAGAACATAAAGAAGCTTTGGGAAATCATGGATATTGATTACGATTACTTTGTTAGGTCAACTGATGAAGATCACGAAAAGGACGTTCAAGAAATCTTCCAAAAACTTTATGACAAGGGCGACATCTACAAGGGCGAATACAAGGGCTACTACTGTAAGCCTTGTGAGTCTTTCTGGACTGAAGCTCAGCTAGGTGAAGGTCACACTTGTCCTGACTGTGGCAGATCAACTGAACTTACTAATGAAGAGTCTTACTTCTTTAGACTTTCTAAATACAAGGACAGACTTTTAAAATATTATGAGGACCACCCTGAGTTTATTGAGCCAGCCTTTAGAAAAAATGAAATGGTTAAAAACTTCTTTGAAGGAGAAAGCGGACTTGAAGACCTTTCTGTTTCAAGATCAACTTTTGACTGGGGAGTTAAGGTTCCCTTTGATCCAAAACACGTTGTCTACGTTTGGATTGATGCCCTAACTTGCTACTTGACTGCAATTGGATATGGAACTGATAAAGAAAAATTTAATGACTATTGGCCAGCTGGTGTCCACTTCGTTGGAAAGGAAATCATTAGATTCCACGTTATTATTTGGCCGGCAATCTTAATGGCCCTTGACCTACCTCTACCTGACAAGGTATTTGGTCATGGTTGGATTTTATTTGACAACGACAAGATGAGTAAGTCCAAGGGAAATGTTATTTATCCTGAACCAATTATCAAGCTTTACGGAGTTGATGCTCTTAAGTATTTCTTACTTCGTGAATTCTCCTTTGGTTCTGATGGATCCTTTAACATAGAAAAATTCATGCAAAGACTTAACTCTGACTTGGCAAATGACCTTGGCAATCTACTTTCAAGAACTGTTTCTATGATTGGCAAGTACAACGACGGCATCATAAAAGACATGGGCGTTAGAGAAGATGTTGATGATGATTTAGAAAATCTTGCAGTTTCTGTTGTAGATAAGGTTGAAAAAGCAATGGAACACTATGAATTTTCTGTTGCCTTAGAATCAATTTGGAAGCTAATCAGAAGGACTAACAAGTATGTTGACGAAACTGAACCTTGGAAACTTGCAAAGGATGAGGACAAGAAGGACAGACTAAGCACTGTTTTATATAACTTGGCAGAAAGTTTGAGAATTGTTTCTGTTTTAATTTATCCATTTATTAAGGAAACTTCTCTAAAGATTAGGGAACAACTTGGTCTTGATGAAAAAGTTTCCTGGGAAGACTCAAGAGTCTTTGGCCTACTTCCTGACGACACTAAGGTTAGAAAGGGAGAAGTTATCTTCCCAAGACTTGACATTGAAGCTGAAATCGAAAGATTTAATGAAGAAAACACAGCTCTATTAGAGTCAAGAATTATGAAGGAAAAGAAGGAAGAAAAAGAAGATATAAAAGAAGAAGTTACTATAGATGATTTTGACAAACTTGATATAAGGGTAGCTGAAGTCCTTGATGTAGAAGACCATCCAAAGGCTGACAAACTTTTTGTATTAAAATTAAAAGTTGGCGACATGGAAAGACAAGTTGTTTCTGGCATCAAAGACCACTACAAGAAAGAAGATTTAATTGGCAAGAAGGTCCTAATGATTGTAAACTTAAAGCCAATTAAGTTAAGAGGAGTTGAATCCAAGGGAATGATTCTTGCAGCAGAAGACGATGAAAAGAACCTAAGCCTTGCATCAACCTTAGCAGACCTTAAATCAGGAGCAAAAATTAGTTAGGAGAAAAGATGATAGATTCACATGTCCACCTAGATGATCCTGCCTTCGATGAAGACAGAGACAGCCTAATAAAGAGCCTAGGTGATAATGGAATAGAACTTGTAATAAATAACTCTTCTGACCTCCCATCATCTGAGAGGTCAGTGGAGCTTGCAAATAAATACGAAAATATTTATGCAGCCATTGGAGTCCACCCTCATGAGGCAAAGACATATGATGACCAGGTGGAAGAAAGATTAATTGAACTTTCAAAAAATGAAAAAGTCATGGTAATTGGAGAAATTGGACTGGACTATTACTATGATAACTCGCCAAGAGATGTCCAAAAGGAAGTCTTTAAAAGACAAATCGAACTTGCAGCAAGACTTGGCAAAAATATTGTCATCCACTCTCGTGATGCAGTTAAGGATACCTTTGACATCTTAAAAGAGGCTCACGAAAAATATGAATTCACAGCCTTGATTCACTGTTTCTCTCAATCGGTTGAGATGATGGAAGAGTATGTGAAAATGGGCGACTACCTTGCCCTTGGGGGTGCAGTTACCTTTAAAAATGCCAAGACTCCAAAGGAAGTTGCAAAGAAGGTGCCCCTTGATAGGCTCCTACTTGAGACAGACTGCCCTTATATGACACCTGTTCCTTACAGGGGAAAGAGAAATGAGCCCAAGCTTGTGAAGTTTGTCTGTCAATACATTGCAGACCTAAGACAAGTGGATCCAGAAGAAGTGGAAAAAATAACGGCAGAAAATACAAAGAGGTTTTTTGGAATATGAAGATGACAATTAAAGAAGTAATTGTCGCAGAGGGTCGTGATGATGAGATTGCCATTAAAAAGGCAGTTGATGCAGAAATTATAACCACTCACGGCTTTGCTTTCGGAAGGAAATTAATAAATCTCTTAAAAGAAATGGACAAGAAGAAGGGAATAATAATTTTTACAGACTCTGACTATGTTGGATCACAAATAAGAAAGAGAATTGCAGATGAAATTCCCACTGCCAAACATGCCTACCTTTCTCAAAGAGTCTCCACAAAACATGGGGACATTGGAGTAGAGAATGCTTCGCCAGAAGAAATCCTAAAGGCCTTAAAGGCTGCTAGGGCAACAAAGACAGAAAAGTCCACAGAATTTACCATGGCTGACCTAATAAAAAATGACCTAGTAAACTCTGATGATGCAAGCAGAAGACGTGAGATGCTTTCTGAAATCCTAAAGATAGGATATGGAAATGGAAAAAAGACCCTAAGCAAATTAAATTCCTTTGGAATAACAAGGGAAGAATTTGAAGAGGCTATGAAGGAAGTGAACTCCCATAGATAGATTATATAAACCCAGCAAACTTTCAGAAATACTTTCCAAGTATGGCTTTAGATTTACAAAGTCTCTGGGACAAAACTTTTTAATAGATGGAAATATTGTTAGAAAAATTGCTGATGCAGCAGAAATAAGTGAAGATGACAACATACTGGAGATTGGTCCAGGTGTTGGTACCATGACAGAGGAGTTGGCACTAAGGGCAAAGAAGGTAGTGGCTGTCGAGATAGATGAAAAGCTAAGAGACCTTCATAAAGAAACTTTGGACATAGAAAATGTAAAAGTTATCTACGGGGACTTCCTTGAACTTGACCTTGAAAAAATTGTTGAAGAAGAGTTTGGCGACGAGGGCTTTAAGGTTGTCGCAAACCTACCCTATTATGTAACAACACCAATTATAGAAAAGTTGCTTTTATCTAAGGTAAATTTAATTTCTATAACAGTAATGGTACAAAAGGAAGTGGCAAAGAGATTAGCTGCTCAACCTGGCAACAAGGACTATGGATCTCTTTCAGTCTTTATAAATTATTACACAGACTGCAAGTACAAGTTCCAAGTTCCTAGCTCAGTATTTATGCCTAAGCCTAATGTTGATTCAGCAGTTGTAAACTTAAAAATGAAGGAAAGAGAAGACCTTGACACAGACTTCTTATTTAAAATAGTGAGGGCAGCCTTTACAACAAGGAGAAAGACCTTGTTAAATTCTTTTTCCAACTCAGGACTTCCCTATAGCAAGGACGATATCAAAAGAGCTCTTGAACTTAGTGGAATTGATGGAGGAAGAAGGGCAGAGACCCTCAGCCTGGAAGAGTTCATCATTTTAAGTGTAAACTTTAAAAGTGTGGGGTAAGGAAATTATGAAAACAAACTTAATCGACGATATACATGAAAAAGTTCAGGAGGATATATCCAACTTTAATAGGAAAGAAAACTTAATAAACAACTTATCCCAAATATTTAAGACCCTATCGGACCCAACAAGGATAAAAATAATTTACGCCTTGATGAATGGTCCCCTATGCGTGTCTGATATTTCAGAGCTACTTGGCATGAGTCAGTCCTCAATATCTCATCAACTTGCCCTACTTAGGACTCAAAACCTAATTAAGGTAAAAAGACGTGGTAGAAGGGCTTATTATTCCATTGATGATGATCACGTACTTTGCATTTTTAAGGATGGACTTGAACACGCTGAGCATAAGTTATAGATTTAAATAAAAATTGTATATTTATGCATATTTAATAGAAGAAATTTTTATTCATATAGAAGAAAGCTCAAAAGGTTTGATTTTATTAAGGACCTTGGAGTATAATGAAAAAGTAACGAGGAGGAATGAATATGAGTAAAGTAACAGTATATACAAGTAACACTTGCCCTTATTGCACAATGGCAAAAGACTATCTTAAAGACAGGGAAGTTGCCTTTGAAGAAAAGAACGTGCAAACTGACAAAGAAGCAAGGCAAGAATTAATGGCAATGGGTTACACAGGAGTTCCTGTAATTTGTGTTGACGATGAACAAATCGTCGGTTTCGACAAAGCAAGACTAGATGAATTGCTAAAATAAAATTTAAGAATAAGATAAAGATAGGTGTTTTAAAACATCTATCTTTTTTTATGACGAGTGAATGATTGGTGAGTGAAGATGAATTTAATATGGGTATTCTTAGTTGGGGTGGGCCTTTCCATAGATGCCTTCTCAGTAGCCATCTGCAAGGGACTTGCAATTAAGAAAAATTTTTATGAGAAATCCTTTGTGATTTCTCTTTTTTTAATGGTCTTATAAGGACTTATTACTTTTAATTTTTTAAGGACTAGTGATTATCTATAAACTTGCAAATTTTTACAAAGTCATATTTACTTATAACTTTGTAGCTTTTTATGAGGTCGTACGTATTTGTAACTTTGTAGATTTTCATTAAGTCGTATTTACTTATGACTTTGTAAATTTTTACGATGCAATAAAGTCCTAGGAGTTTATAAATTTTTATAAGTTCACTGAAACTCAATAAAAAAATTGTGAAAAAGTTTTTATAAAAAGTTTGTTTTATTTAATCGAATTTTTTTAGAAAGAGGAGGAGAGAGGAGATTAATTTTAATAAAAACAAAATCTTTGCTTCTAAATATATCTAATAAGAAAGAATATAAAAAAATATTACAAAAAGATAGGATTACTTAAAATTTTTATAAAAAGGAAAGGATAAAATATTTGATTTTTCATAATTAAAAATATTTAAAATTTGTTTATCTCATGATTTTTTCTAAAAAGGCTTTCCTTTATTTTAGTCCCTTTTTCATGTATAATTAACTTGCAAAAGATTTTGATTAATCGATGATACATAGGTTTTTTAATTGAATTAATTATAGGTCTTTGTTATAATATTCCTAAAAGCTGGAATGGATTCCGTAATATGAAACCACTTGGGGAGGTGTGATAATGTTAGGAGATGTTAGTCTTACCCTTGGGCAAGCCTTTGGCGTAGCGTTGACAGGTTTATCTGTTGTTTTCTTGGCCCTTATTTCTCTACTAATAGCAATTGTTGTTATTACTAAAATAGTTGGAGGTATTCAAGGTAAGGAAGACTCAGCGAAAGCAAATCAAGGAGCTCAAAAAGCTTCACCAAAAGCAGCAAAACCAGTTGATAATTCAATGGACCCTGCACTTTTAGCAGCTATAGTTGGAGCTATCAGCATGGAAGAAAGATCGAGAGTTGAAAGTTTTAGAATCGTATCTATAAACGAAAAGAAATAAATTATTTTAAATTATTCTATTATTTATGAAAAGGAGAAATTAATGAAATATCAAGTTAAAGTAGATGGAAAAGTTTTTGAAGTAGAAGTTGAAAAAGTTGGTGGAGGATATGCATCACTTACACCAGGATCACTAACAGCAGCACCTGCAGCGCCAGTAGCACCAGCTCCTCAAGCAGCAGCACCTGCACCAGCACCAGCAGCTCCTGCAGCACCAGCACCAGCTCCTGCAGCAGCACCAGCAGCAGGCGGAGCAGGAGATGTAGTTGCACCAATGCCAGGAACTGTTCTTAAAGTTAATGTTAACAATGGAGACACAGTAGCATCAGGAGATGTAATCCTTATTCTTGAAGCTATGAAGATGGAAAACGAAATCGTAGCTCCTTGTGCAGGTACAGTAACACTTAATGTTAAAGCTGGAGAAACAGTAGATACTGACGCAGTACTAGCAAGTGTACAATAATAGGGAGGTCGGCATATGTTATTAGAAACATTACAGGGGATTCTTGGTGAATCGGGATTTGCAGCATTACAGTGGCAAAATGTGGTAATGTTTATCGTATCCTTCATTCTTATTTATCTAGCGATTAAAAAAGAATTTGAACCACTATTACTTCTACCAATCGCCTTTGGTATGCTTTTAAGAAACTTACCATTGACAGGCTTAATGGAAGTAGCAGACCCATGGCAAAGCTCTGGTGTTCTAGCAATTATGTATAACGGTGTTAAGTCTAACTTATTCCCATGTCTAATCTTTATGGGTGTAGGAGCAATGACTGACTTTGGACCACTTATTGCTAACCCAGTTTCTCTACTACTAGGTTCAGCAGCACAATTCGGTATTTATGTTGCCTTTATAGTAGCTGTTAAGCTTGGATTTACTGGACCAGAAGCAGCATCAATTGCTATTATCGGTGGAGCAGATGGCCCAACAGCTATCTTTACAACATCACAACTAGCACCACACCTACTAGCACCAATTGCAGTAGCAGCTTATTCATACATGGCGCTTATCCCTATGATTCAACCGCCAATCATGAAGGCACTTACTACTGAAAAAGAAAGAAAAACAGTAATGACATCACTAAGAAAAGTAACTAAACTAGAAAAAGTAATTTTCCCAGTTGTAGTAGTACTTTTCACATCACTACTTCTTCCAGACGTAGCACCACTTCTTGGTATGCTAATGCTTGGTAACCTATTTAAGGAATCAGGAGTAGTTGCAAGACTTTCCGACACTGTACAAAATGCTCTTATGAATATTGTAACTATCATGCTTGGTACTACAGTTGGAGCAACAGCAGACGGATCAACTTTCCTACAACCAGCAACTTTAAAAATTATAGTTCTTGGACTTATGGCATTTTGCTTTGCAACAGCAGGCGGTGTTGTATTTGGAAAAATTTTATATGTAGCAACAGGTGGAAAAATCAATCCACTAATTGGATCAGCTGGTGTATCAGCAGTACCAATGGCTGCGCGTGTTTCACAAGTTGAAGGTAGAAAATACAATCCTACTAACTTCTTACTAATGCACGCAATGGGACCTAACGTTGCGGGAGTTATTGGCTCAGCCGTAGCAGCAGGTGTATTCTTAATTCTATTTAGTCATTAATTCATTCAGCTCCATAGTGGGCTGAATATTTATGCAATCAAGTTATATATGGAACAATAAGGAGGTTTTAACTTGAGTAAAGTAATGAATCTTAAAGACGCCATAGCAAAATATGTTGAAAATGGCGATGTAATATCTCTTGGGGGATTTACAACAAACAGAAAGCCTTACGCAGCAGTAAACGAAATCTTACGTCAAGGACAAAAAGATTTTATCGTTGAAGCAGGACCTGCAGGGGGAGACTGGGACACACTAATTGGAGCTGGCAGAGTAAAAGCATACATAAATTGCTACACTGCTAACTCAGGATATACAAACGTATCAAGAAGATTTAGAGCAGCAGTTGAAAAGGGAGAACTTCTAATGGAAGACTACTCTCAAGACGTTGAAATGCAAAGAATTCACGCAGCTGCACTTGGCCTTCCATACCTACCAGTTAGACTAATGATGGGTTCAAGTTTAGTTGACGAATGGGGTATTTCTAAAGAAGAAAGACAAAAAATCGACAAACTTCCAGATGACAAATTCATCTATGTTGAAAACCCATTCAAAAAAGGCGAAAAATTAGTTGCAGCACCAGTTCCAGAAATTGATACTGCAATCATTCACGTACAAATGGCTTCTCCAGATGGAACTACAAGAATTCTTGGAAACACATTCCACGATGTTGACATTGCAATTGCAGCAAGAAAAGTTATCGTAACTTGCGAAGAACTTGTAAGTGACGAATACATTAAGAATTTCGACGCTGACGAAAACAAGATTCCAGGATTCTGTGTTGACGCTGTAGTTCACGCACCATTTGGAGCTCACCCTTCACAATGTTACAAATACTACGACTACGATGCTGATTTCTACAAGATGTACAATGTTAAATCAAAGACAGAAGAAGATTTCAATGCATTCTTAGACGAATGGGTGTACGGAGTTGAAGATCACGATGCATACCTTAACAAACTAGGTGCTACTAGATTAATTGGACTTAAGGATGTTCCAGGATTTGGATACGCAACAGACGTACTAAAGAAGGGAGAAGAAAAATAATGGCTAGATACGATAACTATACTAATAAGGAAATGCAAGCAGTTACAATTGCAAGACAAATTAAAGATGGTCAAATCGCAATTGTAGGTACAGGACTACCACTAATTGGTGCTTCTCTTGCAAAGGCAGTTTACGCTCCTCACTGCTATCTAATTGTAGAATCAGGACTAATGGACTGTGACCCAATCGAAGTTCCAAGATCAGTTGGTGACAACAGATTTATGGCACACTGTGGTGTTCACTGGACAAACGCAACATACGTTGGATTCCAAGCTAACGAATGGAGACACGACAAGAAGAGAATGATCGCATTTATCGGTGGAGCTCAAATCGACCCATACGGAAATGTTAACTCTACAGTAATCGGTGACTACCACCACCCTAAGACAAGATTCACAGGATCTGGTGGAGCTAACGGTATTGCAACTTATGTAAATACAATTATCATGATGCAACACGAAAAGAGAAGATTTATAGAAAAAGTTGACTATATCACTTCTCCAGGTTGGATCGATGGCCCTGGTGGAAGAACAAGAGTAGGTATTCCTGAAAATGTTGGACCACAAATGGTTGTAACTGACAAGGGTATCTTAAAGTTCGATGAAGATACTAAGAGAATGTATCTTGCAGGATACTATCCATCTTCATCTCCAGAAGATGTAATCGAAAACACTGGATTTGACATTGACGTATCTCGTGCAGTTGAACTTGAAGCACCAGACGAAAATGTAATCAGACTTATTAGAGAAGAAATAGACCCAGGCGAAGCTTTCATAAAGAAGCCTGTTGAAGAATAATATAGGAGGACAAATGGCTCAATATTCACTTGCTTCATATTTCCAAAATATGAAGACAATTGGTAATCCTTTAAAAGCAGTAGATGAAGAAAACTTCAAACAACTTAGAGAAATTGAAGAAGAAATCCAAGAATTTGCTCAAAAGGCTCTTGCTGCTGGTAAACCAGATGAAAAAGTAAACGAACGTGGCGAAATGACAGCACTTCAAAGAATTGCTGAACTTATCGATGAAGGCACATGGTGCCCACTAAATACAATTTACAATCCTGGTGAAAATGATCACGGAACTACAGGTATCGTAAAAGGTCTTGCTAAAGTTGACGACAGATGGGTTTACATTGTTGCCAGCGATAACAAGAAACTTGCAGGTGCTTGGATTGCAGGACAAGCTGATGACCTTCTTAGAGCATCAGATACTGCTGAAAGACTTAGAATTCCACTAGTTTATATCCTAAACTGTTCTGGTGTTAAGCTTGACGAACAAGAAAAAGTTTATCCAAACAGACGTGGTGGCGGTACTCCATTCTACAGAAACTCTAGACTTAACCAATGTGGAGTTCCTGTAATTGTTGGTATCTATGGTACTAACCCAGCAGGTGGTGGATACCACTCAATTTCACCTACAATTATTATTGCTCACAAAGATGCAAACATGGCTGTTGGTGGAGCTGGAATCCTTGGCGGTATGAATCCAAAGGGATACATCGACGAAGAAGGAGCTAACCAAATTGCAGATCAAACTGCAAATGCTAAGAAAACAACTCCTCCAGGATCAGTTGGCGTTCACTTCGCTCAAACTGGTTTCATGAGAGAATGTTACGTTGAAGAAGAAGGCGTTCTTGAAGGAATTAGAAAGTATCTTTCAATGCTTCCAAAATTCCAAAGAGAATTCTTTAGAGTAGACGATCCAAAGAATCCTCTATACGACCCTAACGACATGTACTCAATAATTCCACAAAATGGTAAAAAGGCATATGACGTTTATGACGTAATTTCAAGACTATTTGATGGTTCTGAATTTATGGAATACAAAAAGGGATACGGAAGAGAAATGGTAACTGGACTTGCAAAAGTTAACGGACTTTTAGTTGGTGTTGTAGCTAACGTTCAAGGTCTATTAATGGGCTACCCAGAATACTACAATGATCCAAAACACATCTCTATCGGTGGAAAACTTTATAGACAAGGTCTAATAAAGATGAATGAATTCGTAACACTTTGTGCTAGAGACAGACTTCCTATCATCTGGCTACAAGATACTACTGGTATCGATGTAGGTGATGATGCAGAAAAGGCTGAATTACTAGGACTTGGTCAATCACTTATTTATTCAATTCAAAACTCTGACCTTCCACAAATGGAAATTACAATGAGAAAGGGTACTGCAGCAGCTCACTATGTACTTGGTGGACCTCAAGGAAATGACACTAACGCATTCTCACTTGGTTCTGCAGCAACTGAAATCAACGTAATGAATGGAGAAACAGCAGCTACAGCAATGTACTCTAGAAGACTTGCTAAGGATAAAAAGGCTGGAAAAGATCTTCAACCTACAATTGACAAGATGAACGATTTGATTCAAGACTATGCTGAAAAATCAAAACCATTCTCTTGTGCTAAGTATGGTCTAGTAGACGAAATAGTAAACATGAATCTATGGAGAAACTACATTATCGCTTTCACTGAAAGTGCTTACCAAGATCCAAAATCTATTTGTCCAGTTCACCAAATGCTTACTCCAAGAATCATTAGAGACTACGATAGACTAAATAACATTAAATAATAAAAAAATATGACAATTTATTGGATAATCTCAAAAGGATTATCCAATATTTTTGCATATGACCATATACCTTACTATAAGTAAATAATAATATTTTAAACTTATAAATAGTAAAGTCTCAAGTCCATGAAAGCCTGATATCTTCAACTTCTTAGCTACTAGGTTTTTTGACAAAGATACATAAGTATAGTAGAATTAAGAAGAGTAAGATATTAATGTTAAATAAAGAGGAGATTGTATGGCAGAAGCTATTTATACAATGGGCGTCGATATTGGTTCGACAGCCTCAAAGAGTATTATTTTAAAAGATGGCAAGGAGATTATTTCAAGCTCTTGTATAGATGTAGGAGCTGGAACTAGTGGTCCATCAAGAACTATAAAAGAAACTCTAGAAAATGCCAACTTGACAAGAGAGGATATTTCCTATGTTATGGCTACTGGATACGGAAGAACTTCACTAGAAGAAGCTGACTTCCAAATGTCTGAACTTTCTTGTCACGCTAAGGGTGCATACTTCTTATTTCCAAATGTTCGCACAATCATTGATATTGGGGGACAAGATGCCAAGGCTCTAAAAATAGGAGACAATGGTATGCTTGAAAACTTCGTTATGAATGACAAGTGTGCAGCGGGAACTGGAAGATTCTTAGATGTTATCGCAAAGGTTCTTGAAGTAGATGTTTCCAAACTAGAAGAGTTAGACGCACTGTCTACTAAAGACGTTAGTATTTCTTCTACTTGTACAGTTTTCGCCGAATCAGAAGTTATTTCGCAACTGGCAAGTGGATCGAAGATTGAAGATATAGTTAAGGGGATTCACAAATCAATCGCCGCAAGAGTTGGTTCTCTTGCAAAGAGGGTTGGTTTAAATGATGACATAATATTCACAGGTGGTGTTGCTTTAAATAAGGGTATGGTAAGAGCCCTTGAAGAAAATACAGGTCACAAGATCTACACTTCACCTTTATGTCAACTAAATGGTGCTCTTGGTGCAGCGCTATTTGGATATCAAAAATGTAAATTAGAAAAGTTAAAAGAAAAAAAGGCTAATGCATAATTTATTTTAGGAGGTAAACTATGGCTGAAACAATTCAAAAAATACCTGGTAAAAAACCAAGACCAATCGAAGGACACATTCCTGCAGCTCAAGCACTAAGAAATGTAGTAGATAGAGTTTATGGAGCAGCATGGGATGCTAAAAAAAGAGGAGAACTAGTTGGATGGTCATCATCTAAATTCCCTATTGAGCTTGCAAAGGCATTTGGACTACACGCTGTATATCCAGAAAACCACGCAGCTACAACTGCAGCTAAAAAAGACGGTTTAAGACTTTGTCAAACAGCTGAAGATATGGGATACGATAACGATATTTGTGGTTACGCAAGAATTTCACTTGCTTACGCAGCTGGAGAACCAACTGACTCAAGAAAGATGCCACAACCAGACTTCGTACTTTGCTGTAACAACATCTGTAACATGATGACAAAATGGTACGAAAACATTGCAAGAATGCACGACATTCCAATGATTATGATTGACATTCCATTCCAAAATACAGTTGATGTACCTGAAGAAAAAGTTGATTACTTAATGGGACAATTCGAATATGCTATTCACCAACTTGAAAAACTTACTGGTAAGAAGTTTGATGAAAAGAAATTCGAAGAAGCTTGTAAAATTGCAAACAGAACTGCTGCTGCATGGTTAAAGGCTTGTTCATACATGGCTTACGAACCATCTCCACTTTCTGGCTTTGACCTATTTAACCACATGGCAGACATTGTTGCTGCAAGATGTGAAATTGATGCAGCAGAAGGCTTTGAACTTCTAGCAGCTGAATACGAACAATCAGTTAAAGAAGGAACTTCTACTTGGGAATACCCAGAAGAACACAGAATCCTATTTGAAGGTATCCCTTGCTGGCCAGGACTTAGACACTTATTTGAACCACTAAAACAAAATGGAGTTAACGTAACTGCAGTAGTATATGCACCTGCTTTCGGTTTCCAATACACAACTGTTAGAGAAATGGCTGCAGCTTACTGTAAGGCACCTTGTTCAGTATGTATCGAAGACGGTGTTGAATGGAGAGAAACAATGGCTAAAGAAAACGGAGTTTCTGGAGCACTTGTTAACTACAACAGATCATGTAAACCATGGTCAGGAGCAATGCCTGAAATCGAAAGAAGATGGAGAGAAGACCTTGATATTCCAGTAGTTCACTTTGACGGTGACCAAGCTGACGAAAGAAACTTCTCTGATGAACAATACAAGACAAGAGTTCAAGGTTTAGTGGAAATTATGAACGAAAGAAAGGCAGATAGAATCGCTAAGGGCGAAGATATCTACACTAACTTCGAAAACACTAAAGAAACTGACTGGTCTAAGACTACAATTTAATAGGGGTGCAAAATGACTGATATAAAAGAATTATTAAAAGAATTTAAACATATAGCAGAAAACGGAAGAGAACAAATCGACAAGTACCTTGCAGAAGGTAAAAAAGTAGTTGGTGTTTTCCCTTACTACGCACCTGAAGAAATCATCTATGCAGGTGGACTTGTTCCATACGGAGTATGGGGAGGACAAGGCCCAATTGATAAGGCTAAAGAATATTTCCCAACATTCTACTATTCACTAGCACTTAGATGTTTAGAAATGGGTCTTGACGGATCACTTGACGGACTTAGCGCATCAATGGTAACAACACTTGATGATACACTAAGACCATTCTCTCAAAACTACAAAGTTTCTGTTGGTAGAAAGATTCCTATGGTATTCTTAAACCATGCACAACACAGAAAAGAAGAATTTGGTAAAAAATACAACGCTACAATCTTCAAACAAGCTGCTGAAAGACTTGAAGAAATTTGTGACGTTAAGATTACTGACGAAAACCTTAAGAAGGCTTGCGAAGTTTACAACGAAAACAGAGCTCTTAAGAGAGAATTTGTCAAACTATGTGGAGACTATTCACAAACAATTAAGGCATCTGATAGAAGTAACGTTCTTAAGGCATCACACCACATGCTAAAAGACGAACACAACAAGATGTTAAAAGAACTTATTGAAGCACTTAAGGCTATGCCAAAAGAAGAATGCAAGGGACCAAGAGTAGTAACTTCTGGTGTTATCACTGATAACCCTGCACTTCTTCAAGTACTTGACGACTTCAATATCTGTGTAGTTGCAGATGACGTTGCAAGTGAATCAAGAGGATTTAAGGTTGATGTTGATACTTCAATCGAAGATCCATACATGGCACTTGCTGACCAATTCGCAAGAATGGACGAAGATCCAATTCTTTACGACCCAGACATTTGGAAGAGACCAAAATATGTTGTTGACCTAGCAGTTGATAACGATGCTGATGGTTGTCTAGTATTCATGATGACATTCAACGACACAGAAGAAATGGAATATCCATCATTAAAACAAGCTTATGAAAAAGCTGGTATTCCACTAATCAAACTTGGTTATGACCAACAAATGACTGACTTCGGTCAAGCTAAGACTCAACTTGAAACATTTGAAGAAATGGTTCAACTTAATAGAATGTAATAAAATAAAATTTTAAGGCGTCGAGAGATCGGCGTCTTTTTTGTTTGCCTTTCTTGTGTGGAAATTTTTTTGAGTATGGAGACTTTAGGAGTTAATAATTGTTGAAAATAATAAATTAGTAATTTGAAAACAATAAAAAGTTCGTAGTTTGAAAGCCATAAAAAGTTTGTAGTTAGTAAAATCAGAATTTATTAGTAATTCGTAAAATGCAAGAAGTTAATAATTCATAAAGCTAATAAGGAAAAATTTTTATAGGGAATAAAATAGTTTCAAAAATTTAAAGGAATTGGGACAAGTATTGAAATAAAATATTTTAAAATACAGAGCAAAGTATTAAGAAAAATTTTAAAGACATAGAATCAAAGCATATTGATAAAAACTTTATAGTCCTTCATTGTAAAAGGCTGCCTATATGATAAAATTAAATTAAAATTATTTGAGGAGTTAGTATGAAGGAGTTCACCAGAGATTATAAGATAGATTTAATAAAATTCTTTGCTATAATAGCCACTATTGCAATCCACGTCCTTGCACCTGGATCAGCCTACGACATGGGGACTATGACCTGGAAGTACTTTTTACTTGCGGGATCCTTCTTTAGGTTTTGCGTTCCAGCCTTCTGCATGGCAAGTGGTTATCTTCTCTACACAAGAGGCGAGATATCTTATGAGAAAGTTGCAAGACAGGTTGTAAAATTTTTCATTTACTTTATTTTAGCAGAAATATTTTACAGGAGTTTGTCCTGCCTTTCTACAATTTTCCACTACCACAAGCCACTTGAGCTTGGTGCCATGGTATCCGACATCTTAGATGGAAACTTTAAAAACCACCTTTACTATATTTTTATAATAATTTTTATCTATATTTTTGCTCCTCTTGGGAATTTTCTTGTGAAGAAGGAAGAGGGTCAATTAAAATATATCTTGGAAATTTGGATTATAATTTCTCTTACAATAAATTTTGCAATAACAGTCTTTAATATAAGGATTTTTAAAATTCTAAAGTTTTATGAACTTAGCGGGGCCTACAACTATGTAATGTTTGCCCTCTTGGGTGGATATTTTAAAAAGTATAAGTCCAAAATTCTAGATAGGAAAGCAGGTTTTTATATTTCAATTTTCCTAGGATCCTACATTCTCTTGGTCTTAAGTGTCATCAAGATGAGTGGAGAAGGTCTAAACCTCTATGCTTGGGAAGGCAACAACATTTTGATCTTTGGTCTGGCTTATTCACTTTTTGCCCTATGCATGAAGGTGAAAATCGAAAGTCAAAAGCTAAAGACTTTTCTAAGGATAGTTTCTGAAAATATTTTTGTGATTTTTATAATCCACTTGGTCTTCCTTGACTTTTTGGGCACCTGTGGACTAACTTATGTAAACTTTGCTGGCTTAAGCAAGGTCCTAGTTAGCATCCTAGAAATTATGGGGATTTTTGTTATTTCTCTTTTAACTTCTATCATCTTGAGGTCAATAAAAAAGAAATTAAACTTGAGAATTTTATAAAAACTAAGTATAAAGAAAGTAGGTAATTATGGAAATATTAATTTTAAGGGAAGAAGATATTTTAAAGGCAGTTGACATTAAAGATATAATTGAGGCAGACAAGGAAGCCCTAAAGAGTTACAGCCAAGGAGGGTCAGACATACCTCTAAGGACTGTAATTGATGTAGACAAAGACTCATCAAGCACTGCTATTTTTATGCCGGGCTACATCAAGGACAAGAATGCCCTTGGCATGAAGATAATCGACATCTATCCAGATAATATTGAGAAGGGATTTGTTACATCTCCATCAACAATGATTTTAATCGACAAGGATAATGGATTTGTAAAGGCAATTCTCGATGGAACAATCCTCACAAGACTAAGGACTGGGGCAGTGTCAGGTGCAGCAACAGAGGTCTTATCCAATGAAGATGCAAGATCCTTTCTATTAATAGGTACTGGTGGCCAAGCTGGGACTCAGCTTGAGGCAGTCCTTGCAGTAAGAGATATAGAAGAGGCCTACGTTTTTGATGTTAACTACGAGAGGGCAGAGGCCTTTGCCAAAGAAATGAATGAAAAATTAAAAAAATATGGGACAAAGATACTTGCAATTAAAGAGCTTGATGAAGTCTTAGGAGATGTGGACATAATAACTACTGTTACAACTTCCAAGAAGCCTGTATTTGATGGCAATAAGATCAAGAAGGGTGTCCATGTAAATAGCGTTGGGTCTTACACGCCTGATATGCAGGAAACTCCTCCAGAGCTTTTGGTGAGGGCTGGCAAGATTTTCACTGATACAAAGGAAGGTGTAATTGAAGAAGCAGGGGACGTTATAATTCCAATAAGTGAAGGAAAAATTTCTAAAGAGAAAGTTGCTCACGAACTTGGTGACCTCCTACTTGGAAGAGAAGTGGGAAGAGAGTCAAAGGAAGAGATAACTTGGTTCAAGACTGTTGGCTTCGCAGGTCTAGACCTTGTGGCAGGCGAAAAGATTTACCAACTTGCTAAGGATAAGGGAATAGGTACAAAAATAGAAATGTAAAATAAATTAGAAAACTGTCAGAAGTCTGACAGTTTTTTTGTTGTTTAATTTGTAATTGTAAAAATGCAATAAAAAACTGTTGCCCAAAGCAACAGTTTATAATTAATATTAAGCTTCTTTAACAACAGTGTTTTCTTCGAAAGCTCTATTGTCAAGTTTTTCCATACCAGCTGGAACTTGAACTTCATGAATGTTATTCTTTCTGAATGCATACATGTCGATTTCCTTAATGTTCTTAGGTAAGTTAACTTCTGTAAGGTTGTTCTTGTAGAAAGCACTTACACCAATGAATTCTACTGTATCAGGAAAATCAATTTCACCGATTTGGTTTAGTGAGAAAGCATTGTCACCAATAAATTCAACTTCTTCTGGTAACTTAACGTCAGTTAATTTGTTTCTGTAGAAAGCGTAAGCGTCAATCTTTTTAACTGAATCAGGAATTTCTACTTCAGTAAGGTTGTTAACACCAAAAGCTTCGTATTGGATTTCTTCTACAGTTTCAGGAATTACAACAGAGTTAAGTTTTCTTCTAAAGAAGCATTGTTCTCCAATTACTCTGATCTTAGTTCCGTCAGGTCCTTCAGTAGGCACTACCATATCAAATAATTCTTCATTTTTGATTTTGTCTTTGCCCTTTCTTGTCATGCCCTTTAAAACATCGCCGTCAAAAATAAAATCATCAAACTCCCAAGGTTTTTCCATATTATGTACGTCCTCCCCCTAATTAAAAATTTTTCTTATATATATTATAACATAAGGACCAAAAATTATAAAGGAAGCTTGTTAATTAGGCGAAGGATGAACACTTTTTATGATAAGAAAAATCTTTTTTACTAATAGTTTATTTAAAAAGATTTTTCTTACTATATATAAAAATTTATTGGCGAAAAATTATTTAATAAAGAGCCCTATAAAAAGGATTTCATAAATTTTTAAAATTTAAATGGATCAAGGGAAGGACTATGTTATAAAAATTTTTGATTTCTATGGCAGGAGGAAAAAGTAACTTTAAATAGAAAAAGGATTTTAAATCAATAAATTTAATGTAAAAGATAAATTATTTATTGATAAACAATAAATAATTATTGAAATACATAAAAAGGCTTGTTATAATAAAGAAAAAGAAAGGAGCTTATCATGAAATCTTTTAGAGTTAAATTTATTGGGGGACTTTTGATTCTTGCAATTTTTACCTTAACTTGTGGACTCTATGGAGTTTATAAATTTGCTAAGCTAGTGGCAGGAATCTACCCCATGTTTATGAATATGCAGTATCCCATGATGGTCTTGTGTCAAGCCATGGTCTTGGGACTTATACTTGCCCTAGTCTTTGGACTCTTGGCATTAAAAAATTATGGGGAGGACAAAGTTTTTGAGAGGAAGACACTTTTTAACCTTCAAGTGGTGGCCCTTTCCTTTATAGGCATTTTTCTTTTATCTATCCTCGCAATAATTTACACCAACTTCAACCTCCAAGGGTCCATAACAAATCTTATTTTTATTGGGACAGGTCTTGTGTCCATGCTTGTGGGACAAATTTTTCTTCTCTTGTGCGACATGGTTAAGGAAGGCATAGACTTGAAAGAAGAAAATGATCTTACGATTTGAGGTGGACTATGGGAAAAATAATTGTTGATTTAGACGTTGAACTTGCAAAGAACAAGATGACTTTGACAGAATTGTCTGAGGAAGTTGGCATTAGCCTTTCAAACCTTTCTATCTTAAAGACAAATAAGGCCAGGGCAATAAGATTTTCTACACTTTCAGAAATTTGTAGGGTCTTAGACTGTCAAGTTGGAGATATTTTACGCTACGAGGGTGATGAAGATGACAGATAAAAAATTTAAAAATATTTTAATTACAATGTTTATAATTTTTCTTGCCGCTATACCACTTTTATATTTTTTGTCTGATCCTAGAGATCAGTCAGTGAAGAAAGTGGAAAATGAATTTGGCATAAGACTTCCAAAGTCCGTGAAGAGGGAAAGAGAACTTTATAAGGAGCCAAGCTTTCACGGAGACGGCGAAGCTGCAATTTTATTTTCTTTTGACAAGAAGGACCTTGGAGAAATTAAAAATGAATTAGAAGCTTATCAAGTTATAAAAGATGAAAATAAGAAATCTCAAGTAAAAACTTGTCTTTTAACAGTTAAGGAGAGGGGCTTTGATACATCACTTGATATGAATAATAAAATTTATTTTAAGGCAACTTCCGAATATGTCTTTGAAGGAATGTATGGAAATTTTGTTGCCCTAATACTTGATGAAGACAAGGGAGAAATTTTATTTTTAGAATGGGACACTTAAAGTAAAACTGATAAAGAAAATCAATTGGATTTTTTAAAAAAGGGACTCGAAAAGAGTCTTTTTTTAATGAAAAGAATCGGAGAGCTTTCTCTAAGTAAAAAATTAAAAATATATACTTATAGGTTTTTAAACCAACTTTGAGGGGTATTTCTTATACGAAAGCTTTATATGACACATTAAAGTAAAGTAAGGAGTGTAATATGACTAAACCAAACATTAATTTAGATAAAAAGTATGGCCTATTTATTGGCGGAGAATTTGTAGAAAGTGAAAATGGAGAAACTTTAGATGTATTTTGTCCAGCTGATGGAGAAAAACTTGCATCAATTGCCCAAGCATCTGAAGCTGATGTAGACAAGGCTGTTAAGGCAGCTTGGGAAGGCTTCCACGAATTCAAAAAGACAAATAGATACGAAAGAGCAAAAATCTTAAACAAGATTGCTGATATTATTGATGAAAATGCTGACCATCTTGCCATGGTTGAAACTCTTGACAATGGTAAGCCAATTAGGGAAACAAGAAATGTTGATATTCCACTAGCATCTGAACACTTTAGATACTTTGCAGGAGCAATCCTAGCTGAAGAAGGAACTGCTAATGCTATTGACGAAAACACATTATCCATAGTTCTTCGTGAACCTCTTGGAGTTGTTGGTCAAATTATCCCATGGAACTTCCCATTTTTAATGGCAGCATGGAAATTATCTCCAGCCCTAGCAGCAGGGGACGCAGTTGTAATTAAACCATCTTCAACAACTTCACTTTCTCTATTAGAACTTATGAAGTTGATAAAAGATGTAGTGCCAAAGGGAGTTATTAACGTAGTAACAGGATCTGGATCTAAGTCTGGTGAATACCTACAACACCATGAAGGACTTTCAAAACTTGCCTTCACTGGTTCAACTGAAGTTGGCTACAAGATTGCAGGAGCTGCAGCAGAAAAATTAATTCCAGCTACCCTAGAGCTTGGCGGAAAGTCTGCTAACATCTTCTTTGATGACTGCGACATGGATCTTGCAATTGATGGTCTTGCTATGGGTATCCTATTCAACCAAGGACAAGTATGTTGTGCAGGTTCAAGAGTTTTCGTTCACGAAAATATCTATGATGAATTTGTTGAAAAGGCAATTGAAAAATTCAAGAAGATCAAGGTTGGTCTACCTTGGGAAGAAGACACACAAGTTGGAGCCCAAGTAAACAGATCACAAACTGAAAAAGTTCTTGGCTATGTAGAAGTTGCAAGAAAAGAAGGAGCAACAATTGCTGTTGGTGGCGAAAAGGCTACAAAGAATGGAACAGAAAATGGTTACTTCACAATGCCAACGCTTATCACAAATGCTGACAACAACATGAAGGTTGCAAGAGAAGAAATCTTTGGACCAGTTGCAGTTGTAATTAAGTTTAAAGACGAAGATGAAGTTATTAAGATGGCAAATGATTCAGACTATGGTCTAGCAGGAGCTGTTTGGACAAGAGACATCAACAAGGCAATAAGAGTTGCAAGAGCAATTGAAACTGGTAGAGTTTGGGTTAACACTTACAACCAACTTCCAGCAGGTGCACCTTTTGGCGGCTACAAAAAATCTGGTATTGGTAGAGAAAACCATAAGATGATGCTTGATGCTTACTCACAAGTTAAGAACATCTTCATTGATACTTCTGAAAAATCTTCAGGACTTTACTGAGAATAAATTTTATAAATAAATAGAATAATCAAAAAGAGGGCTTATAGTTTTCACTATAGCCCTTTTTTGTTGCTTAAAATTTTAAATTAAAATAATTTTAAAATTAAAAGATTTATAATTTTTCTTACATACCTGCGCTCATCTTAATGGCAATGTCTAAGAACTTCGTAATAATTAGTGCATTTGAAATATTTGAAATAAATCCACCAATTACTGGAACAACGAAGAAGGCAAGCTTAGAGAACCTATACTTGTCACAAACTGTCTTCATAGTTGTCATTGAAACTGGAACAGCACCTGTTGAGAATCCAAGGTGACCTACTGCCATAACAGCTGAGTCATAGTTCTTGCCAAGTAGTCTAAATGTTAAGAAGTAAGTGAATACTAGAACAAGAACAATTTGTGCAAGAAGAAGAACGATTAGTTGAGGTCCTAGGTCTGCAAGTTGCCATAACTTCATACTTACAATTGACATTGAAACGAAAAGTGCAAGAGAAAAATCTCCTACAGTGTCAATTGCTTCAAGAAGTGAATCGGTAACTCTTCCTGTCTTATCAAGGAAGACTCTCACAAGTATACCACCAAGCATACAGCAAACGTGAATTGGAATGTTAGCGCCTGTTTTTTGTAGGCCCAAGAAAATTAATTGGCCAATACCACAAGCAAAAACCATCATGTTTACAGAAGAAATCATAGTCTTCTTGTTCATCAAAACCGTTTTAGCTGTATCAACAAGAGTGTTTTGTTGATTATCTAGTTCTGGATTTTCAAATCCAAATTTCTTAACGATAAAGTTACCGTAAGGTCCACCAATAAGTGAACCTGCAATAAGTCCAAAAGTAGCGGATGCAATAGCAACTTCCATGGCAGCAGTTTGACCAGCTTCAACAGCTATTGGTGCAAAACTTGCAGCGTTTCCGTGACCACCTGTCATTGGTATTGAGCCAGTCATCATTGAGATAAGTGGGTTAACTCCCATTAGGCCACCAACTCCAAGTGCAACTGCGTTTTGACAAGCAGCAAGTAGGGCAGCTAAAACAGCAAAGATAATTACTAGCTTTCCACCTTGCTTTAATAATGCAAGACTGGCAGCAGCACCACTAGCTGCGAAGAATAAGCAGTAGAATAAAGTATTAACTGTCTTGAAGTCAAAGTTTGGCTCCATAATACCTGCATAGTATAAAATCATAGTGATAATTGAAATAATAGTGCCGCCTACTACAGCAGATGGAAGGCAGTATTTAACTAAAACTGGAAATTTCTTTCTCAAGAAGTCCCCAAGATAGATACCGATTACGCCAAGAAATAGAGTTTCAAACATGCCGAACTCGATTACAATTCTTTCCATATTTTTTCCTCCTAAAAAATATTATTAATACTATTAATATATTAACCATTTGATTATAAGGGATAAAGCTTATCAAGTCAAAGGCTTTATCCAACTAACATAAAAGAACTTTAAAATTAAATAAAAAGATTTATTAAAACTACAAAACTTTCATATAATATCAGGCAAAAGTACAAAAAACTCCCTAAATGTGATAAAATTATAATTATTAATAAGAAGAGAAAGCAAAATTTATAAACAGGAGTGATATTATGACAATTGTAAAACCATCAACCCTTCCAGGTTTTATGGAACTACTACCAAAGGATCAAATTCTCTTTAATGAGATGAAAGACATTATAAGAAAAAATTTTGAAAAGCACGGCTTTTTGCCCATAGATACTCCAGTTATAGAAAAATCTGAAGTCCTACTAGCAAAGGGCGGTGGAGAAACTGAAAAACAAATTTACAGGTTCTCAAAGGGAGACACTGACATGAGTCTTAG